>Ga0268279_1000721_pt1 | contig 20177 bp, 22 predicted proteins | sample saktaG_6_FD_190142 | JGI IMG/M metagenome (GOLD analysis project Ga0268279, IMG submission 190142) | Saline water microbial communities from Sakinaw Lake, British Columbia, Canada - sak_2010_1_5_80m | ecosystem: Environmental > Aquatic > Non-marine Saline and Alkaline > Saline ...
TGCCCTTTACTATTGATAGCCATCTCTCATCAGATATTTTTGTAATAACTTTGAGGGCACTCTTAATAGCTGTTTTTGTAGTAATTAATTTTACTTTCTCTTTTAAAGTCATTTTTTATCCCTTCTTACCAATTACTTATATATCTATATAAAAATATGATTTGTTTGCAAATACAACTTTTAATAATTATAATAATTATTAAGCTAAAAATAAAGTAAAAAAGCATAAAATTTAACCCTTTACTTTCTTATCTTTAACTACATCTTTTAAAATCCAAATAAATTCTTTTAACTTGATATTATTAATATCCTCACCAATTTTTCTTCTTATAGTTATAGTTTCAGTTTGCTTCTCTCTTTGCCCTGTTACAACCATATAGGGAATCTTCATAATCTCTGCCTGTCTAATTTTCTTTCCAAGTGATTCCACTCTATTATCCATTTCAACCCTATAGCCTTTATTTTTTAATTCACTAAACACTTTATAACCATAATCATAATATTTATCAGAAATTGGGAGTACTATAACCTGTACAGGCGAAAGCCAGGGAGGAAGATTCCCGCTATAATTTTCAAGCAGTATACCTATAAATCTTTCTATACTTCCTAGTACAACTCTATGTATCATAACTGGTCTGTGTTTTTTATTATCCTCTCCAGCATATTCAATATTAAATTTTTCCGGCATCGCAAAATCCAATTGAATTGTAGCACACTGCCATGTTCTATCCAGACAATCCTTTATATGAAAATCAATCTTTGGTCCATAAAATGCGCCTTCTCCTTCATTTAAAATATAGTTCAGCTTTTTCATCTCTATTACTTCTTTTAATTCCTTTTCTGCTCTATCCCACATCTTATCACTTCCAATCCTATCTTCAGGTCTTGTAGATAGTTCAACATTATAGTCTTCAAATCCAAACACTTTATACATTCGATCTATTAAATCAATTATTTTAATTATTTCTTGCTTTAATTGACTTTCAAGACAAAAAATATGAGCATCATCCTGTGTAAAACTTCTAACTCTGAATAAGCCATGCAGAACACCTGACTTTTCATGCCTGTGAACAAGCCCAAGTTCAGCATATCTTATAGGAAACTCTTTGTAGGAATGCTGATTAGATTTATAAACCAAAATTGTTCCCGGGCAGTTCATGGGTTTAACTGCATAATCAAATTCATCTATTTTCACAAAATACATATTATCTTTATAATGATCCCAGTGTCCTGATATTTTCCATAATTGATTACTTAAGATAATAGGAGTCTTAACTTCCTGGTAGCCTTCCCTCCCATGCTCCTCTCTCCAGTAATCCAAAATAATATTTTGTAGTATCATTCCTTTTGCGTGGAAAAATGGGAACCCAGGCGCTTCATCATGAAAACTAAATAAGTCTAAATCTTTTCCTATCTTTCTATGATCGCTTCTTTTTGCTTTCTCCAGCTTTTCTAAATAATTATTTAAATCTTCCTTTTTGAAAAATGCAGTCCCGTAAATTCTTACAAGCATTTTATTTTTTTCATCGCCCCTCCAATAAGCTCCTGCAACACTTAGCAGTTTAAAAGCACCAACTCTCCCTGCAGCTGGTATATGTGGACCCCTGCAAAGATCTACAAAATCCCCTGTTTTATATATACTTACCTCTGAATCTTTAATCTCATCAAGCAGTTCCAATTTATACTGATTATCTTTAAATAATTTCTTTGCTTCGGATTTTTTTATTTCTTCCCTGGTAAATTTTAAATTTTCATTAATTATCTTTTTCATTTCTCTTTCAATGGCAGTGAAATCTGATGTAGAAATATTGCAATCTATATCAAAGTCATAATAAAAACCATTTTTTATGGAAGGACCTATGGTAAACTTAACTTTTTTGTATATTCTTTTTATAGCAGATGCCATTATATGCGCACAGCTATGATTTAATATATCATTAGCTTTCTCATCCTTGCTGTTTATTAAATCTATCAGGATATTTCTATTAATTTTATAATCAACATCCACCAATATACTGGATTTCTCATTACCGCTATAGTCAATTATTTCTGCAGCAATTATCTTTTTAGATAATTTCCTATTATGGCCTAAAACTACATCGTATATACTGGTACCACTATTTATTTTTATTTTACCTACTCTGTTAATCTCTACTTCAATCATCACTCATACCTTATAATAGTATTAAACAAATCAACTAAAATTATTAGCCACTTAAATATTAGAAGATTAGCTATATAAAAATGGAGCGGAAGACGGGACTTGAACCCGCGACCCTCACCTTGGCAAGGTGATGCTCTACCAGCTGAGCCACTTCCGCTCATTATTAAACCAAAAAATATATCCTACATTAACAATTTATTTTTATATTAGCCAGATATAAAATAAAAGTCAATAAAAGAAGCCCTATTGATTTTTGATCTGTTCGAATAACTCCATGGTTGCTTCTTCATCATAAACAACTGCACTTACATCCCCAATCATTTGCGGCCAGGAGGGTATTGTTGTAATTCTGATATCACTGCCACTTACTTTTCCAAGTACTGGAAGTAGCTTTAAAATATCATTAAAGGTAAAATCTGTCCATGTATAATTTAGTAGGAAATTAATAAAAGCAGGTAGACTTATTATTCTCTCAAAAGTTGTTTTCTGCTCATACAAAGCTAATATAACTTTTGCTGATTCCTCTTCTCTCGCATATGCTCCTCCCTCCCTGTGTCTATTCCTGCATAATGCCAATGCCTGTTCACCATCTAGATGATGAATACCTTTACTTAAATAGCATCCTGAAAATCCATCAGCAAGGTCTTCTTTAATTTCTACCGTAACTCCGCCCAAAAAATCAATTAAGGGTTTAAAACCATCAAAATCTGTAATTATATAATTATCAATTTCCAACCCAGAAAGCTCTTCCACCACACTAACCATAAGCTCGTTCCCACCTACGGCATGAGCTCCATTAATTTTCCCCTCGCCATGATCTGGAATATTTACCCATGTATCTCTGGGGATAGTAACAATAGTACCCTCGTATGTCTCTAAATTTACATGAAGCAGAATGATAATATCAGCCCTTCCGCTGACTCTCCCACCTGCTCTATCATAAGCACTATCATCTCCCAGTATCAAAATATTTATAGATGTACTCTCGCTGTCTTCTTTTACCGGTTCTACATCTCTTGTAAAAGAAAAAGTTGAAATAAAATCCTTATACGTTTTTTTTGCATCTTCTACATCAATACTACTGCCCATATACTTTATTAAATAAATATACCCGTCTTTTTTTATAAAACTTAATAAATCAATCTCCTTAAAATATTCATCCATTAAACTATTGTATTCGTATCCATTTAATTTAGCACTTAAGCCATCTATAAATAAAATTTCTTCTTCTATTAATTCTGCATCATCTAGTTCGCAAGTAGCATCAGTATATTTCTGTATAATATCATCATTTTTTAAATTTTTAATACTTGACAACGGTTCTACTAATATTAAAAAACACTCTACACCTCTACTCCCCAGATCATTTTTAATAAGTATTCTGCTTCCATCATTTTCTTCAAAAAGAACCCAGTTATTAGGACAAACAAAAGAATAATTTTTAAAGTTACCAGATCTGCTTACATAATAATCCTCTTCGCTTATTTCAACTTCCTCTTTATCTTCCGCTGCTTCCTCTTCAACCTCTACTGCGTCCTCTCTACCACTATCCAAATCATCTTCTTCTATTTGCTCCTCCTCGGTGACTTCATCTTCTTTAGTCTTACTCTTATTAATAGCAAATACTATTGAAACAGCTATTATTCCCACAACTATAAAAATTAACAAATATTTTAAATAATCCCTAAATTTCATTATTCTCCTTTATGATCTGCTATCCTATTTTAATAATTCTTTGACAACAACCTTTAAAATAATATAGATTTATAATATAGATTTTTTTATTTTAGAAGAATTTCTTTTTTTATCAATCATTATTTTATATAATTACCTTTAATTTATTTTCAGAAATATAATTTAATATTACTCAACTATCATACAACAGACGGAATTGTCAGGATTATTATATTATTGTTATAAGTTAATGTTATTGTTAATTACAAATAAATAAAAGTTATGGAGAACCAATATGAATAACTATCAAAAAGAAAGAATAATCCCAAAGGATGCAGAATATTTATTATTTATGGAACCAGGTGAAAAAGTTTTATATGATGCATCTGGTATCTTAAATAATGAGATACAGGGCTATTTAGTTTTAACAGATAAAAGGCTGTTCTTTTATTTTGTCAGCAATATATCAAGGGATAAGAAATTTATTGCTACTTATCCATATATTGTTTCTGCAAGATTAAAAAGCGGATTAATATATTCCGAGCTGACAATAAAAAATAAGAAAGAAAGTTTTACAATAAAAAAAGTTAACAAAAAAAGAGCAAAAGAATTCTGTAATAAATTAAATAATATAATTAATAGTGATAACTGAACATAGAGCAACTATAGAATTTAACTTTATTCCTTTATTTTAAAACTTCTGCAAGCTCAATATTGTTATTAAATATTCTTAACCAGACACCTTGTCTTCCAAACTCTTCTGCTTCTTCTTTGGACTCAAAATATATATCAATTCTATTACCCTTAATTTTACTTCCGGTATCTTCAGCTGTAAATTCCCCCATATCTTTTATTTCAACTTCTGTCCCTAATGGTATAATCTCTGGATCTACTGCTATTATCCCCTTACACACCTCTTTGCTAGTTGCTGTTATTTCATTTGTTCCCTGCGAAGAATCATTTGCGCTATAAGCCGTTGCAACAAAATAAAACCATTCAACCTCTTCTTCTATTTCCACATACTCTTTAATCACTACAGGTTCCTTTTGTATAACTATTTCTTCTTTTTCTCCAGCAAATATTGAATTTGCTATTTTCTTCGGCATTACCACTGATAGAATAGCTACAAATAATATAAAAACTGCTAATATCCAGAACATTATATTTATAATTAAATTATATTTTTCCATAACCCTTACCTTAAAATTTAGTACTTTTTTAATATTTTTATTAAAATTCTATAAAAATCATTTATCAAATCCCAAATTATATACACATATTCTTAAATATCAAGTAAAACTTTTAATAACAAAATTGTTTTATAATTATTTAACGAAATTATTTAATTAAATTAATATTAAAAAAATCCTGAAAAAATTATAATATTACCATTAGAAACCCACGCACTAAAGTACGTGGCACTTACTTAAATTCAAGCTTCGCTTGACCTAAATCCTGGCTTTGCTGCCATCTTACATACTTTATTATTTCTTTTTCATCTATTCCTATCGTTGAAACAAAATATCCGAGAGACCACACAACTCCTTCCTTCCAGTAGATTTTTTTAACCAGTCATACTTTTTTAAAAGATTTACCGATGTTACTCCCTTAATCTTTTTTATTACATCACTGACTGCATATTTTGGTGGAATCATCATTACCATATGTATATGATCTTTCATTATATTGTATTCTATTATCCATTCACCCATGCACTAAAGTGCGTGTAACTCTGCTCGCTTCTGGCGGGTTATTAGATGTGATAATATAAAAAATACCAAAATTACAGAATCACCTGTTAAAAATTTAGTAACTTTAAAAATTAATTTAGACTCAAGAAGAGTGTTTGCTAATAGTAAAGAAATAAAATTTTATAAAAGAAGGATAAGAATGATTTTATTTGCAAAAAACAATAGTAAGACAAGAGATAATTTAAAATCATGCAAGGAGGTTAAAGTGAAAAATAATAGACACAGCAGGCTAGTAATAATTAAAACTGCTAAGATAATTTTGCCATTAATTATTATTGCCTTTTCTCTTCTTCTAACACCTGCAGCTGCTTTTGCCCAAACCCCTGAAGATATTAATCAGGACTTGAATCCGTATAGTTATTCAGCTAATATCTATTTGACTTCAGATGAAGATACAACAGCAACCATTGATGGCTCCTGGGGTGATAGAAAAGTCATACACTTAAAAGGCAAAGGTACTCTTGAGGCAGAAGGAGAAGGAGTTTGTAGAATCAAGGGTTCAACTAATGATATCAAGAATGGAATTATTACTGTTTCTAGAAACGGAGTTCTCTTGGTTAGAGACATCGAAGGAGATATGGAAAAGAGTATAACTGGTTATGGCGGAAAAGTTGAAATAAAAGAAAATTACTGGCTATATTATGGATTTAATGGTTCTGCTGAAATAAAAGGGAGTGGCTTTATAGTAAGCTTTATAGGCGATAATATTGATTTTTATGCTAAAGGTAGAGGCGTAGTACATTTAGCTGGAAAAGGTTCATATACTGCAGAGAGAATAATAGATGGGAGTGATGAAGATTTCTTTTAGACTTTATTAGAATTTCATTAATATCTCGTTGAGTCAATTATTATCTTTACAGATTACAGTATATCCAGTTAATTTATACAGATAGCAACCTCAACTATTCAGTAATTTAACCAGTAAAACAATAGTAGACCCCTTAATACAAGGGGTCTATTGTATTAATAACCTAATAGTTAATATTACTATTTCTTAAGACAATTGCAAAAGAAGTTTACTATTTAGCAAATTTTTTAATTAAGCTAATTCTTTTTAAAATATTTCACTTCTTCCAAATCCTTGAAATCAGCATCCTGAGTCCACACCGTAGCATCATGCGTTTTAGCAGTTGAATATATTAAACTATCCGCCATAGGCAATTTTAATTCATAACTAAGCTTCGCTGCCATAATTGCAATTGAAGAAGTTATTTCCGCCACTTTCGCCTGTTGCATTAATCCTATTGCTTGGAGTGCAGCATCCTCATTTTTTTCTAGTAGTATCTTCTTATAGACCTCAAAAAGATTAATAGTTGATACCATAAGTTCCTCAGTATTTTCAATCACCTGAACAAAGAACTTTGCATTTTTCCCGTCTGTAAAATATTCCAGCCAACCAGATGAATCTACTAAATTCAATATCTGTCTCCTTCTCTAACAATATCAGTATTTATGCCTTTAAGAAAGCCACGAGTATCTCTTATATCCTTTAAAATAATAAATTCTATCCTGTCACCTAATTGAATTACCTGCAATTTCTGGCCAGGTTTAAGATTCAATTTCTGGCGTATTTCTTTTGGAATTACTACCTGAAATTTTGGGGAAACAGTTATTGTTGCCATTTTAATCTCCTATTTAATTTTACAAATAATATATCGATAAAACTTCAATATGTCAATATTAAATCGATATTAAATATATAAAATCAAATTATAGTATTGATAGCACAATAATCTAATCTTTAAAAAAGCAACTTCATATTTTGAACTTCCTAGAAGGTGCTTACATTAAGAATGTAAAACTTCGAGCCACAAAAATGGCTGCTTTGTTCGATGTTTTAATAGTAAAAATCTTAGTTAGTCTGATTTGGCTTCCCGGGCTGGTCTATGTTGATAACAGATTAGATTATTCCTTCGGGGAAAATAAATAAAAGTAAAATGACACTAGGTTACATTTATTCATAAGTGTTACTTATCATATTTCTCGGCAATTTCTCGGCAATTTCTCGGCAATAAATCAAGTTAACACATAATATCTACCTTTTTGGGGTCCTACAGGCTTGATTAAATCTTTCTTTACTAATTCACTTAAGTAACCTCTTGCTGTTCGTTCAGAGACATTAAAAATATTTTGGCATTCCTTAGTAGTTATTTTCAAATTTGTTTGTAAGTATTTTAGAGCTCTAATTTGTTTTTCATTTAAGAAAACCTGTCCTCTTTTATCTTTAAGTCTTTTATCATGACTTAATTGTAGGACTTTATCCTTAACTTTATTCATGCTAACCGCAACTCCCTCACAGAAATATTCTAACCATTGTGTTATATCCAGAATTTTCTGATCTACTGTTTGCAATGCAGCATATATAATTACCCCCAAAAACTGGACAGAAAATGAGGTAAGATATAGCTATAGTAAGGGGGCAAGATATAGTTATGAAAAACATAACAAAAAAAAGTTACAGTCCAGCTTTTAAAACAAGTGTAGTAAAAGAAATGCTGGGGCAGGAAAAAACAGTAAGCCAGATATGCAGTAAGTATAAAATTCATCCCACACAAGCGTATAAGTGGAAAAAGAAAGGGATAGAACAAATGCAGGAAGGATTTAAAAATCCATTAAAAAAAGGCAGGAAAGCAGCAGAGCAGGAAGAATTGATTGCTGATTTGTATAATAAAATAGGCAAGCTTACTGTAGAACTGGAATGGCTAAAAAAAGTTTTAAGCTAAGCCCTGGCAAGAAGCTTGAAGCGATATATCCAGATCATAAAATAGGAATATGCAGGCAGTGTGATCTACTGGGTTTACCGGGAAGTACATATTACTATGATCCTATAGGCGAAAGTGAGTACAATACCCGAATTAATGAATACAATAGATAAAATTTATACAAAATGTCCCTTTTACGGTTATCCAAGGATCACGCATAAATTAAGAAGAGACGGACATAGTGTAAATTACAAGAGAATACACAGGCTTATGGCTCTAATGGGCATACAGGGAGTATGTCCCAGAAAGAATCTAAGCTACAGTAGCTGCAAATATCCATATCTACTGGAAGGGATAAAAATATCGTATCCAAATCAGGTATGGGGAACAGATATTACCTATATTAGGATGAAGAAAGGATTTATGTATTTAGTTGCAATAATGGATTGGTATTCAAGATATATCGTAAGCTGGGTTTTGTCTAATAGCTTATCAGTAGAATTTTGTTTAGAGTCACTGGACAGGGCATTTAAGATAGCAAAGCCAGAGATCAATAATTCAGACCAGGGAAGTCAATTTACAGCAGAAGAGTATGTAGAAAAAGTTGAGTCAGCTAATGTAAAAGTAAGTATGGATGGAAGGGGCAGAGTATTTGATAATATATCTACCGAAAGATTATGGAGGACCTTAAAATATGAGGAAGTATACTTGAAGGATTACGACAGTTGCATAGATGCAAAAGTATCTATAGATAATTATTTTACTTTTTATAATAATGAAAGACTGCATTCTAGTCTGGGATATTCTCCTCCGGCAGAGATATATTTTGGTAAAGATCGCATAGTTTCTAATATAAAAGTGTAGCTATACCTTAGTCGATATTTTGTCTTGACAATGGGGGTCACCTTAATTATTAACTCTTTAAAAATCATTTTGTCACCATAAATAATAAAAATCAGCTTTCTATTTTATACAACCTGAATCTTTTATCAAGAAAATTATCAGAATCAAAATTAAACTATATTTTACCAGATTATTCTCTTACTTATAATATAAAATCAGATTTTTTATTTTATCTAAAATTTTTTTATCAGGAGCTTGAAAGCGCAGACCACCAAATTTCTACCAGCGGCCGGACGGAGGAAAACGCTTGTATAAATTCGATTCTGTTAAACTTCAATAATTATTTATTATTCCCTAGAGATAGTTTGAAAAGTGTAAATTATCTCCCCGGATTGGACAATGTTGATAGCATAATATTTATTCGATAGTAAAATGATAAAAAATTTATGATATAATGTTTCTATGATTACAGAAAAAGATAAAATAATAATTCAAGAAATATCAAAGAAATATAATGTAAAACGTGTATTAATTTTTGGGTCTAGTTTGGATCAAAAAAGAATAAGCAATGATATTGATATTGCTGTAGAAGGACTTTCTCCTAGAGAGTTTTTTAAATATTATGGAGATTTATTACTTCAGCTTTCAAAACCAATTGATATTATCGATTTGGCTGGATCCTCAAAGTTTATTAATTTGATAAAACAAGAGGGAGAATTGCTCTATGGCTGATTTCAAGAATCACGTTGAAGCAGAATATGAGGCTATAGAAAATACTCTTTCTTTTCTTCCTGATAAACCTATTTCTCAATTATCTCAATTAGAACTTGCGGGTTTAGCTGCATTGATTCATAATTTTTATAATGGGATTGAAAACATACTGAAACAAATATTTCAATTAAAATCAATCGAAATCCCAACAGGATCTTCATGGCATCAGTAATTATTACTTAAAACAAAAAATGAAAATATAATTTCAGATAAATTAGCAGATAAACTTAAAGAATATCTGGGTTTTCGTCATTTCTTCACACATGGTTATGCTCTTGACCTACATCCTTCAAGGATAGAATCCCTTGTCGAAAAAATAGTAGAAACATTTGATGAATTCAAAGAAGAGATTAATAATAATCTTTAACAGATTTTATAAATCAAAAGTCTTTTCAATCCTACCGCCAGCGGCCGGGTGGAGGATAACACTGGCAGAAATTCAGAAATGAATAGCTTTAAGAAAGATAAAAGAATACTTAATTTTGGTTCGAATAATGAAGATTGGCTCCCCGGACTGGTCGATGTTGATAACATTCTTTAAACCCAAATAGTTCTTATAGAATTCCCAGGTGAGAATACTTCATTATTTGCTTTTATCAATTACATTATATAGAAGTTATACAACCTGTAATTGCTGAATTTTCTTTAATTCAGCATCCATATCTGACCTTTCCTCTTCTATATCATAATCATTTTGCAGACCCAGCCAGAACTGCGGGGTGTTACCAAAGAACTTGGCTAACCTCAGTGCAGTATCTGCAGTTATTCTTCTTTTTTTATGGATTATCTCAGAAATACGTGTCTGATCCAAATGTGTTTCTCTTGCAAGTCTATAGGCAGAAATATTTAATGGTTTTAAAAACTCCTCTTCTAAAATCTCACCAGGGTGGATATTTTTTAATTTTTTCATTATGCTTTTCCTCCTATTATTTAGTGATAATCGGTAATCTCAACATTATAGCAATCATTGTTTTTCCATACAAAACATATGCGCCACTGATTATTGATTCTTATGCTATATTGTCCACTTCTGTCCCCTTTCAATTTTTCCAATCTATTTGAAGGGGGTATTCTCAGGTCACTTAGATCAAAAGAGTTATTTAACATCCTGAACTTTTTTCGGGCAATATTTTGAATATTGTTTGGATATTCTTTCGTGAAATTGCCTTCCCAGATCCTTTCAGTTTCTTTAGAATAAAATGACTTTATCATAATATAAATATAGTAGACTATGGTATTAATGTCAAACAATACTATTATGAAACACTAGTTCTTGGATTTATAAGAATTTGCTTCTTAGTCACCGGACTGTCTGACACAAACATATGAAAAGTTTTTCAAGAGATTCAGTGTATATATTAATGGAAGAAGTATAAAAAGAAGCCGTCTTTGCCAAAACAGCTGTCAGCTGCCAGTACATGCATGTGGGAATTAATGTTAGCTCCCCGGGTAGGGCTCGAACTACAATATTTAAAATGATTAAAAATATTTACAATTGTAATTTATACTATACAATTGTATAGTAATATTGTATAATATAGCTATAATTATTCAGGCAGCATTGCAGCATTTAACCTGTTTCTTTATTTAAAGATAGGTGTTTTAAAATGAAAATTACCAAAAGACAAAAACTGGTACTGGAAAAAATTCATAAGTTTATCTTAGAAAACTCATATCCTCCAACTATAAGAGAACTTGGACAGGTGCTAGGCTTCTCATCTCCCAAAGGAGTATCAGATCATCTCAAATCTCTGGAAAGTAAAGGCTATATAGAGAGGAAATCTTCTGCAAGGTCTATAAAGCTAACAAACAAGACCTTAAACCTGGCTGGTTTTGCAGTAGAAAAAGAAGTCTCTTACCTCCCTCTTGTCGGCAGAATAGCTGCTGGAAATCCAATTCTTGCCGAAGAAAATATAGAAGAATACATACCAGTACCATCAAATTTACTAAGAAACCGTATAGTGCATTTTGCGCTTAGAGTTAAAGGAGGCAGCATGACTGGAGACCACATACTGGATAGAGATATCATAATAGTACAGTCACAAAATACTGCTGAAAATGGAGACATTGTTGTTGCTCTTATTAGAGACGAAGCAGTAGTAAAAAAATTCTATAAAGCAAAGGATGCTATAGAACTTAGATCTTCAAATCCTTCTTATAAATCTATAAAAATTAATAAAGATTTGAATATACAGGGTAAAGTAATTGCTGTACAGAGAAGCATCTCTTAAGCTTCATTTTAGATAAATAATTTAACCATAGTAAAAAAGAATCTGTGAGGATAAAGTTGTTCACACATTTACATGTACATAGTGAATACAGCCTGCTGGAATCATCAATAAAGATAAAGGATTTAGTTAATGCTGCTGTCATTCTTGGCATGAAAGCAGTTGCTCTTACTGACAAGTATGTTATGAGCGGAGCTATAGAATTCTATAAAGAAGCTGTAATTAAAAATATAAAACCTATAATTGGCTGTGAAGTCTGTGTACTGAGAGAGCAAATACCAACATATCTTATCTTGCTTATAAAAAATGCAAAGGGATATGAAAACCTGTGCCAGATTATAAGCAAATCACACCTGGAAAGCAGTAATCCACCGATACCAGCAGTTGATATATCATACCTTGAAAAAAAGAGTGAAGGAATTATAGGGCTCAGCGGGCACAGCAATGGAGCTCTAGCCTATCTTTTAAAAGAAAGAAATACTAAAAAGGCAGCTCAAGCTGCCAGGGATTATGAGAACATATTTAAAGGAGATTTTTATATAGAAATTCAGAGATATCCTTTAATTAATAATATATCTTACAAAAACTCAATCTCTGAAATATTAATTAACTTAGCCCAGAAAACCCATATTCCTATTGTAGCCACAAACAATATTTGCTACTTAAAAAAAGAAGACTATAAAATATATAAATCTCTATATAAATTAAAAATTATGAGTATAAAAAATAACTCTACTATGGAACTTTCTGAAAATAATGAACATTACTTCAAATCAAGCTATGAAATGGCAAGTATGTTTTCTGGTATTCCAGAAGCAATTACTAATACAAAAATCATAACAGATGAGTGTAATTTTAACTTCCAGCTGGGAAAAACAAGTATCCCTGATTTTAATGTTCCACGGGGAGAGACTCAGGAGAGCTATCTTAAAAAGCTCTGCTACAAGGAACTGAGATCAAGGTATAAAAACAATCCTTCAAACCAAGTTTTAGATAGATTAAATAAAGAACTTAAAGTAATAATAAAAAAAGGTTTTTGCGGATATTTTTTAATAGTAGCCGACATGGCAAGATTTACCCACGAAAATAATATTTTAATATGTGGAAAAGGTTCTGCTGCAGGAAGTCTGGTATCTTATATACTAAAAATATCAAATATAGATCCCATTAAAAATAATCTTTACTTTGAAAGATTTTTAAACAAGGAAAGAAAAAAACTTCCAGATATAGACGTAGATGTTTCCAGTAAAAAGAAAGCTTGTGTATTAAAATATCTATCATCCAAATATGGGAAGAAAAATATCGCCAGGGTTTGCAGCTTCTCCACAATAAAGCCAAGAGCTGCAATAAGAGAAGCAGGGAGAATTTTAAACTTAAACAAAGAAGAAGTAGACCATATTATAAAAGCAATACCAAACTACAGACATTTTTTTACCAGAGAAGATATAGAAAAAGCAATAAAAGAATATAATAGTATAAACATAAGAAGTACTACCTACAAAAAAATAACTTCTGTTTCTAAAAAGATAGAAGGATTTGTAAGACACGTTTCAATGCATCCTTCTGCTTTTATAGTATCAAATTCTAATCTGGCAAAAATTATCCCACTTACTCTTTCAGAAACAGGTGAAATAATGAGCCAGTATAACAAAAACAGCATAGAAGACTTGGGACTTTTAAAGATAGATCTCATAAATTCCTTAAGCCTCAGCATGCTGAGCGACATTGCAGATATTTTAAAAAACAAAAGAAATATAAATTTAAGTTTTTCAGAAATTAAACATGATGATAAAAAAGTATTTAATCTTATAAAAAATGGCAGAACACTTGGAGTTTTTCAACTGGAGAGTTTTGGTATAAGAACACTTGCAAGAAAGATAAAACCCTCAAGCTTAAATGATATCACCCTTCTCATATCACTATACAGGCCAGGGCCACAGCAGTCCGGCATGGTTAATAATTTTATTGAAAGAAAATTTGGAAGAGAAAGAATAACCTATATTAATAAAGATTTGAAGCCAATTCTAGAAGAAACTTATGGAATAATACTCTATCAGGAACAGGTTATGCAGATAGCTATAAAAATAGCCGGATACTCACTCAGCGAATCTGAAAATCTAAGAAAAGCTATTATAAACAGATCAAAAGAAGAAATGAAAACCCAGGAGTCAAGATTTGTAAGAGGCGCACTAAAGAAAGGCTACGATAGAAGAACTGTAAATAAAATATTTAAACTAATATCCAAATTTGCCAGTTATGGTTTTGTTAAAGCTCATGCTGCTGCCTATGCTGAGCTTTCGTATAAAACCTGCTATCTGAAAGCTTACTATCCTGCAGAACTTATATCAATGATACTTACCAATAAGTCAGGCTATTATAACGAGATGCAGTATATTGAAGAAGCAAGAAGACTTGGAATAGGTATAAACCTTCCCGATATTAATAGGAGTGGGATTGAATTTTGTGTTGAGGACAGTGGTAAATCTATAAGAACATCCCTGCTTTCCGTAAGAAACCTGGGATTTGAAGGGGTAAACTTTATAATAAACGAAAGAAACAGAAATGGAAATTTTAAAGATTTTTTTGATTTCTACTACAGAACTTCAAACAACCACAGGTTAGCCAGAAAAGCAGTCAAAAATTTAATAAAAATTGGAGCATTTGATTTTACAAATCTAAAGAGAAAATACTTACTGCTGATTTTTTATCACCTCCAGAATTTAAATAATAACAGTACAAGGCGCAGTCATAATTCTGATTTCCAAAACAATTCTTATCTTCAGAATCAAAATCGCAAGAACTTAATAGATTTTACCCTTGAAGAAAAGCTTAAAATGGAAGAAGAAATCCTCGGATTTTTTATAAGTGCCAACCCTCTTAAATATTTCAAAGAAGAATTAAAGAAATTCAATATCACAGGAAGTAAATATTTTTCCTATCTAATAAAAAATAGGAAAAAAGAATACAGAATCTCAGGGTTAATAAAAAATGCAAACTATGTATATCCCAAAGATATATTTACTTCAGGAATTGTTATTACAAGAAGAATAGAAAAAACTAAAAATGGACAGTCCATGCTTTTTTGCACAATAGAAGATGAGGATGGGATGTATGAATCAGTTTTTTTCTCTGATACTTTTAAAAGAAATTCTAAAATAATAATGAATCAATCTCCTGTTATAATTAAGGGAAAACTCCATTTAAGAGATGGTGCTATATCCATTATTGCAAAAGATGTTATAAGCCTTGTATTACTTAAAAAATTAGAAAATAATAGCATAAAGGACAACATAAAAACAAACTTGCTCGCAGAAGCCGGAGCAATATGGAAAACATAAGAAAAATAATTCATGTAGATATGGACGCTTTCTTTGCTCAAATTGAACAAAGAGACAACCCTAAATACAAAAACAAACCTTTAATAGTTGGAGGTCCTTTAAACAGAGGAGTAATTTCATCTGCTTCTTACGAAGCAAGAAAATATGGACTTCATGCAGGAATGCCCCTTACAAGAGCAAAGAGACTCTGCACTATAGGAATTTTCATTCCTGTAGATATGGAGAAATACCTTGAAGAATCAAGAAAGATAAGAGAGATATTTTTTCAGTTTACTCCACTTGTAGAATTTGTTGGCTGTGATGAAGGTTTCTTAGATGTAACAGGCTGTGAAAAGCTCTTCGGAAATGCTATTGGTATTGCTAAAAAAATAAAAGGCAAAATATATGAACAAACAAATTTAACTTCCTCAGCAGGAATAGCCCCTAATAAATTTTTAGCAAAACTTGCTTCAAGTATAGGAAAGCCAAATGGACTTACCGTACTTGAAGGAGGCAAGGAAGTAATAGAAAAAATAAAACTTCTTCCTGTATCTTACCTCTGGGGTGTAGGAAGAGTAACCGGTGAAAGTCTTAAATCCATGGGCGTTAAAACTATAGGAGACGTTGCCAGCATACCAGTAGAAATTCTGAAAACTAAATTTGGAGAAATTGGCAAAGTCATCCACGATATGGCAAATGGAGTAGACGATCGAGAAGTAATACCTTATCATGAACCAAAATCCATAGGAAGAGAGATAACTTATAAAAGGGACACAAATGATCTTGAAATCCTAAAATCAACATTACTGTTTCTTTCTCAAAAGATATCGATAAACTTAAACTCTAAAAAATGCAATGGTAGGGTTGTGACTCTAAAGGTTAGATTCTCTGATTTTAAAACTATTACAAAAAGAAAAACTCTTAAAAATCATACATCTGGAATACTTGACATATATAAGTCTTCCCTCCTGCTCCTTGATGGACTTGACCTGATTCGCAAGAAAATCAGGATGCTAGGTATTTCTGTAAGCAGCCTAAAACCAAACTTCATATTAGATAACTTACTTTTTAAAGAAAAGAAAAAAGAAGAAAACCTAACCAAAGCTATTGGAAAAATATCGGACAAATTTGGAGATAATAAGCTCGTAATAGCAGGACTTGTAGAAAAAGATAAAACTAAATTCTTCTAGATTTTAAGCTATTCTGCAGGTCTCAGTTTCAAGCGACTTATTTATAATGCTTACTTCCCTGAGAACAAAAATTCCAGTAACCAGAAGAGCTAGAAAGTCAGAAACTGGCCATGAAAGCCATACTCCATTCAAATCAAATAGTAATGGCAGTATAAAGATAGCTGGTAATAAAAATAACAGCTGCCTGGACAATGTTATTATCGTCGCAGGTAAAGCTTTGCCAATTGCCTGGAAAAAGCTTCCACCAATTATTGTAATCCCTAACGTAGGAAATAATATAACTATAATTCTAAGAGGTGTTATACCGCTCGCAATTAACTCTCTATCACTGCTGAACAGACTTAGTAATACCCCAGGAAAAAACATCATAATAATAAAGGCAACACATGCTATTAACGTAGTCCATATAACTGCTTCGCCGAAGACCTTTTTAACTCTACTGTAAAATTTTGCACCATAATTAAAACTAACAATTGTTGAAAATCCATGTGATATCCCTAAAATAGGCATAAAAGTCAAATCAAAAATTCTTATACCAATACCAATAACAGCAATGTACAAATCACTTCCATAATACAAAACAGCTCTATTAAAAACTATAAATATAACACTATCTATAGATGCCATTAAAAATGAAGGAAACCCAATAATTAGTATATTTTTTATCACCTTTCCTTTTAATTTAAACATCTTCAATTTAAAGGAAAAAATACTTTTTTTAGACATAAAATAGATAATAATATAGATAGAAACAACAATCTGGCTGATTATTGTAGCTATAGCTACACCTCTTACTCCCATTTTAAAAACAAATATAAATATTGGATCTAAAATAATATTTAACACTGCACCTACAATAATGGGATACATTGCAGCTCTCGGCTTTCCTTCAGCTCTTATTATTATATTTGAACAGATACCAAAAGAAAAAAATATAAATCCAATTAAAATTATTTGAGTATAATCTTTTGCATAAGGGAGTACATCATTTGAAGCACCAAAGAACATAAGTAAGTCATCCATAAAAATATAAGTAGGAATCATTACTACAACACTTAGAACCAAGTTTAACAATATTCCATTTCCTGCAGTAATTATTGCAGCATCTTTTTTGTTCGCACCAAGTGACCTTGATATTATTGATGCTGAACCAACACCAATCATAAAACCTATGGCCATCATAATTATCTGTATAGGGAGCACAATAGTTAAAGCAGCAATAGCAATAGGGCCTACTCCATTTCCAACAAAAATTGCATCTACAAAATTATATAATGCACTAATTACCATTCCTATAACTGCAGGATATGAAAATTTTAGAAGCAAGACTCTTAAATTATCTTTTAATATATGTTTTCTTTCTTCATCCATGCTCTTAAATAATAAAAAACTCATAAAAATATTAGCAAATGATAAACCTTTTTTGATATTAAATAAAGTTTCTTGGATAATTTAATAAAATTTTTAATTTTACGACCTTCAAACACTGTACTTTTTAATTCAAAAGCCCAATAATATACTTGTTTAAATTTTATAGAAAAAGATTTAAAAGGTGGTTTCTTTCTTGAAAATAAAAGTCTCAATATGCCAAATTAAAGTAACACATAATAAGGAACAAAATTTAATAAAAACAGCTAAAATGGTTAGAAAAGCTGCTGTGAAATCCGACATCGTTATACTGCCTGAAATGTTTAACTGCCCATATAGCAATCATTATTTTCCAAAATTTGCAGAACCTTATCCTGGAAAAACTACAAAATTGCTGGCAAATCTTGCGAAAGAACTAAACATCTATATTATTGGAGGATCTATTCCTGAGAAAGAAGGTAAAAAGATATACAACACTTCTTATTCTTTTAACAGAGATGGAGATTTAATAGGTAAACACAGAAAAATTCACCTGTTTGACGTTAATATAAAAAATGGAATTAATTTTAAGGAATCAGACATTTTATCATACGGTAACAAAACAACCACTTTCAAAACAGAGTTCTGTAAAATTGGAATCGCTATCTGCTATGATATGAGATTCCCTGAACTTATACGCAAAATGACAATGGAAGGTTCTAAAATTATAATAATACCTGCAGCATTTAACATGACTACTGGTCCTGCCCACTGGCACTCTATAATTAGAGCTAGAGCTATCGATAATCAAATCTATCTAATAGCTGCTTCCCCTGCAAGAAATGCTAAAAATGAGTATATTGCTTACGGGCATTCCCTTATTGTTGACCCCTGGGGGAAAATAATTGTGGAAGCAGACGAAAAAGAAAATATTATATCTGGAACAATTGATCTTGAAAGATTAAACAAGATAAGAAAAGAACTTCCTTTATTAAAACACAGAAGACCAGAAATTTATAAAAAATAATACATTCCATTTGAAGGCACACTAAATAAAACACATTAAGCTTTTAAACCTTTGTAAATTTACTAAGCCTTAATTACACTTCCAAACTATCATATGAAATTATAATTAAAGAAAATACAGTAAAATATTAAGAACAAACCTAGGAATTTATTTGTAGTCTCTTCTTAATTTTCGCAGCTTATAATTTAAATCGCCTTTAACCTTATTTCCAGTGTTGTAGTTTCTTCTTCCCTCACTATAGTTCATTTTTTCTCGAGTTCTGGCCTCATTAACCATAATAGTTCTGTCTTTAAAGCTACTCTGATTAAACTTTTCCAGAGCTTTTTTTGCTTCTTCTTCGGTTCCCATTTCTATAAAACCAAACCCTCTTGATTTCCCATCTTCTCTCATAACTACTTTTGCATAAGTTACGGTGCCCTCACTCGAAAACAATTCCTCCAACTCTTTATCAGTTGTAGAATATTCTAGATTACCAACATATAATTTCTTGTTCACTTAAAAATACCTTTCATTATTTATTTTATTTTTTATATGAATGAGAAGTAAGATTCCTTTAAATGTAAATTTAATAAAACCTTCACTACTCAGTTTTAAATTGTAATACTATTTTAAGCAGTTTTTTATTATATAGCATATTCAACATTATGCAAATAAAATCCTTTTCTTTTTTTTAAGTATAAAATTGTACAATAAAATATTAAAAATAAAAAAAACATTTAATTAATTCAATTATTTTATTATAATCTATAGTACTTTATTTAAAAAAAATAAAATTAAATTATGATAGCAATTTATACAATATTAGGCATTATTGCATTCGTAGGCCTTGCTGCCATTGTCATAAGTTTTTTTATTCCCAAATATAAAACAGCTGTAAGATATATTGGGGCAAATATCATGGGTTCTGCTTTTTTCTTAATTCTAATAGCATACATCTACTTTAATCTAGTAAACTCATTTTTTGGTGCTTAATTTGATAACTGTAACTTTATGAAATAATCAAATTATTTAGAAATTTTTGCTTTTATCTTATATCTCCTAAATCAAATATTTCCTGTATAAATTAAATTTAGCCTAATTCCCTTTTAAGGATATTATAAAATCTACTTCTTGCGTATCGCTCTATCCAGGGATAATGCCCACAGTCCTTAAGTAAAATAAAT
>Ga0268279_1000725_pt1 | contig 20095 bp, 19 predicted proteins | sample saktaG_6_FD_190142 | JGI IMG/M metagenome (GOLD analysis project Ga0268279, IMG submission 190142) | Saline water microbial communities from Sakinaw Lake, British Columbia, Canada - sak_2010_1_5_80m | ecosystem: Environmental > Aquatic > Non-marine Saline and Alkaline > Saline ...
TGCGGAGAGTATGACATCCAGGTTATTGGGCAGTCGTTTTTTAAAGAGCCGTTGATCTTTATCGTTGATGATACCGATATAATTATTGGTTGAATGTAAATCGATTCCGGCATATGCTTTCATGTGACACCTCCTAGATCCATATTTTTTAAACTGGACCATAGCATCTCCTGCTATGGTTGGGGAGGTGTCACTTTATATAAAACACGTTACCTTGATATGGTTATCACATAATCACCCTCACTTATATCATCATAACCTTTTACGGGTTTGTCGATATACCGGTTTTGGGTAGATACGACAATCGTTCCCCCGTCGGGCATGGCCTCTGCCGCATTGGATATTAAATTCATCACCGTCGTGGAGAGATGAACAGGGGATCCCATGATGTTCAACAAATTCTCTTCAAGTTTCGTTACAATCCTGACATCCGGATGGAAGAATTTCAATTTCTCATATGCGGGTGTTTCCAACTGTTCGGATATAATGTCATTTAAATTCACGACCTCCCTGGTAGTGACCCCTCTCCTTGCCAGCGTCAACATGTCCTGAACAATAGCCGCGGCTTTTTCTCCTGATTTCTGTATGGTCGAAATCGGTTTTCTCAACGGGCTGTCTTTAGGGAGCTGCATTAACAGCAACTCGGGGTAGCTGACAATTCCGCCGAGAACATTGTTCAAATCGTGGGCCACGCCCCCCGCGAGGGTGCCCAGGGCTTCCATCTTGCGCGCATTCTGAAGCTTGCTTTCTAGTGTCATGTCAAGTCTCAATTGCCGGATAGAGACGTGATAACTTAATCCTGGCGTCATCAGTGGTAAATTGCCAATTAACTTTTGCATTTTTGTTATTTCTATGGCTCTGCCATGCAGCGGCTTCGCTCATGACTTTTTCAATATTGTCAATCCTCCTGTTGAGGCATTGTCCAAGGAGAACGTTCAGTTCGATTTCAGCCATATTCAACCAACTCCCATGTTTTGGAGTGTATATGAATTCAAATTTGTCCCATAACGATTTTGCTTTGTCGGGATTAAAGGCTTCATAGAGTGCCCCGGGAGTATGAGTATTCAGGTTGTCCATAACTAAAGTTATTTTCTCAGCTCCATGATAACTCGTTGCTATATCTTCAAGAAAGTAAGCCCAGTCTCTTTTTGTTTTTCTTTCGGTGATCTTTACAATACGTTTTCCGGCTAAAGGTTCACTGGCTATGAAAATATTACAGACACCGCAACGTTTATATTCGTAATCATGCCTGGCAACATGCCCAGGTGACGCCGCAATGGGAATTTTTGTTTCCGCAATTAACTGTTTTGGTGACTCGTCCATGCATACTACTGGATATTTTGGATCAAAAGGCCGCTTGTATACATCCAACACCATTTCCATATGTGCAACGAAGTTGCCATTTTGTTCTGGAGGAATTACCCAACCTTTTTGGCGCCAAGGTTTAATTTCGTTTTTTTTAAAACCTGACGTATTGTCTCGTGAGAAATGCTGTCAATATAGTCAAGTTCAACAACTTTATCGGCCAGTAGCCGCATAGACCACCGGGAAAAACCCTCTGGTGGGTCACTGCAACTCAAGGCAACAAGATGTGCTTCAAAATCTCCATCGGCCTTTTTGTCATATATCCGACTCCCCTTCTTACCGTTTAACGTTACGTCAAGACCTTCTTCTATAAATCGCTTTTTGACTCGGTCAATTTTTCTCATGCCGATTTTCAGAACTCGGGAGATTTGTTCATTAGTAGAGCGTTTTTTCTGTGAATCTCCTTCGTCGCAACTAAGTAAAAGTAAGGCATTTATGACTTTCTGTGATTTATGGGTGCCCTTGGAAACGATTTTCTTTAAATATTCTCTTTCTTCTTTTGTTAAAGTGACGATATACTTTTTCATATTCAGTCCTCCATGGGGTGATTATGAAAAAGTATATCATACTTAATACGTCATTACAAGCTTGACATGACACTAGAGGGTTAGCTCCTTGATAGTTACGGTATCCCTCTTGAATATTTTTCCACCAATCAAAGGTTTTTCTTTGATTATGGTGTTTGCCCGCCCTGTCTTGAAACTTGAGCCATTTTTCAGTGCGCCTTATGCCCGGGTTTCCCTATGTACACATTTTGGAATCTATCAAAGAACAACTACTGTGGCTGTATCGCAGCTTACATCCGGTGCCGGCATAATCGCACCGGGGACAAACAACAACACTACGCGTTTTTTCACCACGACGGACAGGTCTGTCCGACTGCCGGTAAATCGTGCGTGGAATCAGGCATAGGGAAGGCTCTATAGGCATTGCCTCTCAGACCGAATGATTTTTTGGACCCTGGTTTTTCGAATCGTGCTTCGAAAAACCATTACATCCGTGAGCGTTTATGTTCGCTCTGGATTCAGGTTGATGGAGGTGTCAAAATTCTCATTGATATGCTCCGTGCTGGCCGAGAGCCCTACACTTACAATACCTTGTTGTATAGCTTTTGTAATAAGTTGAGGTTTAGAGGAAACATTGAGTTTCTGGAAAATATTCTTCATGTGACCCCTGACCGTGTGTTTCGAAATGTGAAGTGAATCAGCGATATCATTATCTTTTTTGCCCATACAAGCATATTCGATTATTTCCAATTCTCTCTGAGTGAATGGCGTTATTCGACTATCCAGAGAGGCAGAGTTTGTATTTTTTATCTTGTCAATGAAAGGCAGAGTGACGGAAGGGTCTAAAAAAGCCTTTCCTGACATGATATGGCCGATAATATCCCTTAATTTACCGCGCGTAACATTCTTGAGGATATAGCCCTTAGCACCTGCCCGAAAGGCTTCCACGACATATTCATTGTTGATGTATATTGTGAGCATAATGACTTTCACATTCGGGTATTTCTTGTTGATTATCCTGGTTGTTTCAATACCGGTAATACCATTCATTCTTACATCCATGAAAATAATATCGGGTGAAACAACCTCAAGAAGTTTTAGACATTGGACCCCGCTGTTAGCAGTTGCAATGACCTCAACAGCGTTTCCTAATTCAAGTAATTGCTTTAAGCCTGCCTGAATCAAAACGTGATCATCGACTATCATCACTTTAATCTTTTTCATTTGGGTTCAACCAACTATATTAAAGGGATTTTTACTTCAATTCTAAAACCTTTGTTGATGCCGGATTCAATCAAGATTGTGCCATTAACCGCTTCAATTCTTTCTTTCATCAATAGCAGACCATACTTCCCCTGGTTGTTTGACCAAGGATAACCTGCAGACATTTCGAAACCCTTTCCGCAATCTGATATAATTAATATAATATGAGTACGCGTTTTCCGCAGAGATACATTCGCAGTATTCGTCGAGGCGTGCGTGTATACGTTTGTTAACGCTTCCTGAACAACCCTGAAAATGGAGATTTTTGTTTTTGAAGACAACTCGAGTTGTCTCGGCAAAGAAGAGAATACTGATATGCCAGTTTTTTCTTTGTATGTTGTAAGGAAATGATTAAGAGCTGCTACAAGACCGATGTTGTCAATGAGATCGGGCCGCAAATTTGTTATCATTTCCCTAGATATGTCAACTGTATTGTGAATCATCCCGAGTAATTCATCCAACTGATCACTCATTAGCCCGCCCTCTCTTTCAGAAATATCCTTACAGACCTCTAACTTGTATCCCATGGCCGATAAAGATTGCGCCAAACCATCATGGATGTCCGACGCTAAGTGATTGCGCTCATCTTCTTGGATGGAAATCATTTTTTCTGTAATCAAGCGTAATTGTTCTTGTCTTCTCTGGATTTCATCAACCATGAACAAATTTTCAAGTGCAATTGCTGTTATATGAAGAAAATGCTTCAAAACGAGAAGATCATTGGTGGTAAAAGAGAAGGTTTTTAATTTGGAGCCACGCGTGAAGGTGATAGCTCCGTGGCACTTTCCATGTGCGATAATCGGGATTGATGCATGACTGAGATCTTTAGCCCAGTTAATATCTCTATGTCGGAGACCCATGCCATCAACAAAGAAGGGAGCACCCTCTTCCGAAGTATGTTTCATCAAAGACAATAGGCTGTGATTTTTCAGAGATTGCGGATAATAGAAGGGCTTTTCAGGTTGAAGCTTGTTGTGTATCATCAGATAGAATTTATCAGCTTTTATGATGTCCCGTAGTCTTTCTAAGGTCATACGGGCAATGTCTTCCATTTTAAATGTCTGGATCAGAGCGAGCGAGTAACTATGTAATTTCTGCAATTGAGAGGCTTTTTTATCAATAATGCTCTCGCGCGTTTTGACGAATATGCTGGCATGCATGGCGAAGCTGTTCTGCAATATCCCATTGAAAGTAAGACTTTCCCTATATAGTTTTAATAAATTAGCATTGCTGAGATCCCCTCGTTTCTTCTCTCGCAGTTGTTTATAAACAAATTTCTGGATACTACTGTAAAGGAAATACACATTGGATATGTCGACACCCTCTGCTGCTCTGATGGCGCCAAATCTTTTCTGGTCATCAAGCAGAGCATCACGCTGTTCTTTTCCCTCTAGTGACTTGAACACTATCTCCACCCATTTTCTCAGCCGTTTCCGACCCTCTTCTTTATTGAGAAGATAATCGAAATAAGGCGATAATGGCTGCTTTGCCATTTCTTTGCTCATGTCCTGGAGAAAAAGATCTAACAAGGGATTAAGAAAATTTATTAGCAACATTTTAGTAATGTCATCCTGTGAGGCAAAATATATTTCAAAGACTATAATCGTTTAATCCAGTTTCTTAATCTTTGTCAACTCATTTTGAAGTTAATTTTGAAGTTAAATGCCATTACACTACTGTCCCAACGTTAATCAAATAAATTCAACTGGTTGTTGGGGGCATGGGTTGTAAACGTGTAATCGTTCTTTGAAAGTACTTGTAATATGGGCATTTTCTCGAAAAGACTGACGCTTAAAATCTGTAAAATTGTGTAGAGACTCAGGTCCAATTTCAGCTCCTTCTTGACGATCGCCACCAGAACGTACACAGAGATGGCGATCCAGACTTGCGTCTTGACGGCATTCTCCGAGGCTCCGTAGAAGGCTTTGATCCGCAGGTGCTGTTTGATCCACTTGAAGAAGAGTTCGATCTGCCACCGGCATTTGTAGAGATCGGCGATGGTCCGTGCCGGAAGCGTAAAGTTGTTGGTCAGAAAGACGAGGCGTCTGTCGGTTTCCGAATCGTGATATCTGATTCTTCGGAGTTTCGATGGATAATCCTTCCTGGCATAAAAGGTTGCCGGTACGATGGTCTGATCGTATTGAATCCCCATCGTCTTGTCGACACCTGCGGAATAGAGCCTGGTGAAACTGAAGTTCTTCTTGGCTCTGATGATAAAGTATCCTGCGTTTTGATGGATGGTATACAACCGGGCAAAATCGAGATAACCGCGATCGACGATATAGAGAGAGCCCGGTTCGATGGCAATCCGGTCGAGAATGTTCACATCGTGGATCTTTCCATGGGTGATAATGACAACGGTGGGTATACTGCCCCGTAAATCCAGAAGGGTATGCAACTTGATGGCCCCTTTCCTCTGGCGGAAGATGGCCCAGGGGAAAAGAGACAAGCACAGATCGATGATCGTTGAATCCAAGGCATACACCGTGTGATTCAGCTCTACGCCGAATATTTCGTTGAGATAGAGCTTTCTGGCTCTGCTGATCAGGAACTGAGCGAAGTCGCTGTAGATTCTCCAATCCCTCACCTGGTTTGCATTTGCCAGGGTATTCCGTGAAACCCTTCCCCGTATGCCCATATGATAGAGTTTGTGGTGGTTTCCTCGAAGACAGGCTTGTATGTCTCGCAGACTTTCCCGGTAGGTCAGTTGGGCGAAAGCCATGCAGAAATACTGATCCCAGCATGAGAAGCTTTTGACTTTGTAGTTGCCGTTGTATCGTTCGACGCATCGGCGGAATTCGTAGGAAGGAATAAACTCCATCAGCTGAGAGAAAATCGTTTTCCCGAAATTCATAGGGTGTCATCTCCTGCACGTGTAATGCAGAACTATGGCACCTATGGAAACAAAATTTCAAATCGATAAATAGCATTTTGAGGTAATAATAATTGTATTTCATTGACTTACAACACTATAAAATTACAACGTTGGGACACTAGTGATGCCATTATAAATTCACATTGACCACTAGAGGGGATACCAAAATACCCAGGATAAGTCTCATGAACACCTTTTTGTGGGGATTGATTGCAGAAGATAGTTTGCATATAGTCCAATTAACGCGTGAATTATTAGAGGAATGTACGAAATGCCATCAAAAGCTTATAAGCACTTTCTTTTTTTTGACAGCTATTTCGTTGATTAGAAATTTATCAACGGAAGTTACTTAAATGGAGAGGGGGGATGATAATAAGTGTTTATATTTTAGATTATAAAAGGAAGGTTGCCGTAAACGATTAAGGAGACGCAGTTGTGATAATACGAATTACAGAAAGTCTGGATGTGAACCCTAAGAGTTTGATGAGTGCTGTAGTCGATACGGTAAATATCTGGTGGGCGAATTGTCCTCACCCTTATAATATGGGTACACTCAGTGCAGTTCAAAACAATCTTTAGTGAATAGAGGTGAATAATGAGCAATAACAGCAAAGTGATGACAATGTCAGATGCGATAGCCAAGTATGTAGCAGATGGTGACAGTGTATTTTTACCATGGGGAGAGCCATCATCATCATGTGCAGCAGCACATGAAATTATCCGGCAGGGGAAGAAAGACCTGACCGTATATACTATCGGTATGTCAGGGTGGGCTGATCCGCTTTTTTTTGGGAAGACAATAAAGAGAGTCGTGTTTGGATGGATAGGCTCGGAATTAGTCGGTTTGTCACAGATATTTCGCCGCAGAATAGAGCAGGGCACTTTAGAATTCGAGGATTATGCCAATGTCCATGTGGCAATGATGCTTTGGGGGGGGAAGCTGGGACTGCCGTGCATCCCTTTCCCGATCGAAACGGGTTCGGACTTGCTCAAAAAAAAAGGATGCCTAGGGGATAAGAAGTATTCCGTCATGGATTGTCCTTTTACCGGCCAGCAATTGGTTCTGCTTCCCACCTTTCAGCCAGATGTCGCCATTATCCATGTGCAGCGATCAGATACCCAGGGGAACGCCCAGTCTTGGGGAACAATAGTCGAATACAAGTCAGAGCTTCAGTTGGGCAGTAAAAAAATTATCGTTCAGGCGGAGGAGATTGTTGATGATGACATAATCGAGCATGATCCCGATCGCACGGTCTGTCCGGCTTATAAAGTATGCGCTGTCGTGGAGGAGCCGTGGGGTTCACATCCTGAAGGCATGTACGGCCTTTACGATAAGGATCTCGCGTTCTTGTTATACTACGAGAAATCAACCCATAACGATGACGATGCCAAGAAGTGGATGGATGAGTGGATATTTGGCGTAAAAAATCGAGAGGAGTACATAGAACACTACATCAGGAAATTTGGTTACGGTAAATTAGCCAGATTGAAAGTAAAACCATTCTACAGTGCTTCAGTAAACTACGGGCGGCCATTAAAGGAGGTATACTAATGGACAACAAAAAATATGCAAAGGATTACACATTTCAGGAGCTGATGATTGTCTGTGCAGCCAGGGAAGTGCGGAATGGTGATGTGAGCTTTATCGGCACAGGCCTTCCCTTTTTAGCGGTAGCTCTCGCCCATGCGACGCATGCTCCCGACGTTGTGATGTGTTGTGAGCAGGGACACATTGGGGCTGATCCACTCAGATGGAGAACGCCGAGAAATATTGGAGACGCCGCGATGTGCGCCGGAGCAAAGATGTCTACCGATCTCATGGGGGTCATGTCCCGTCTGACGTCCGGTGAATTCGATTTAGGTTTCCTCAGCGGCGCACAGGTGGACAAATATGGCAATATGAATTCGACATCTATCGGAGACTATCACAAGCCAAAGGTTAGGTTTCCTGGTTCAGGTGGTGCGAATGTAATCGCGACATTCGCGAAGAGGACCGTTCTGATCTTTGTCCATAAGAAGCAAACGTTCGTAGAACATGTCGATTATCTCACTTCGCCGGGGTATCTCAGCGGTCCAGGTGTCCGTGAAAAGTGTGGTATGAAGCCGGAAACGGGACCGGTTGCCGCCATCACCACCATGGGAGTTCTCCGTTTTGATCAAGATACAAAGGAAATGTATCTGGATACTTTGCATCCCAATGTAGAGTTAGAGGACGTGAAAAATAACACAGGCTGGGATCTCAAGGTATCTCCCAATTTAAGTGCTACAGAACCTCCTACAGAAGAGGAAATCAAAATCATCCGTGAAGAACTCGACCCTTACAGTATTTACCTTAAAAGAGAGGAGTTCCAGCAGCACGCCATTGATTTTCTGTTTTCCAATGGTTCCTGAAGACGGACAAAAAGACAGACAGGTATTCTTTTACCATCTGGTCATAAAGATACATTAAATCAAGGAGATGAAAAAAATGGCTATTCGAACGTCAGAGCAATATCGAAAAAAGTTGTACAAAATGAAACGAAATGTCTTTATCAACGGCAAGGTTATTGACCGAGATGACGCACAGCTTGAGAACGGAATCAATACGGTTTCGACCACATTTGATGCGGTCACCGACCCAGCATTGAAAGATTTGGTCACGACGAAGTCCCATCTCAGCGGAGAGACGGTTCACCGCTACACCCACGTTTATCAGAGTCAGGACGACCTCTTGAAAAAGCTGAAGATGACTAGGCTGCTCTGTCAAAGGGTTGGAGGATGTGTCCAGCGTTGCATGGCCGTCGACACCCTCAATGCGATCGGAATAACCTCTAAAGAGATCGATGATAAGTACGGGACCGTTTATCATCAAAATTTTCTTAAATACCTCAAATATTACCAAGAGAACGATCTAGTGGGCAACGCGGCCCAAACGGACCCTAAAGGCGACAGGAGTAAGCGTCCCAGCAAGCAGGTGGATCCCGACTTGTACCTGAGGGTTGTGGAGAAAAAAAGCGATGGGATTGTCGTAAGGGGTGCGAAAGTGCATAACTCCATTGCGCCTTATAGTGATGAATTGATGGTCGTTCCTACCCGCGCAATGACACCAGAAGATTCGGACTGGGCCTTATCCTTTATCATCCCATCCGATACAGACGGAGTCAAATTAATATGTAGGGCGACAGCTCCAAGACCCCGTTTGCACTTGGATGCGCCTTATAATCACTATGGGCTCGTCGATTCCGTAACCGTCTTCGATAATGTCTTTGTTCCGTGGGAAAGGGTGTTCATGTGCGGTGAACATGAATTTGCCGGACGATTGGCGTTGTCGTTCGCTAACTTCCACAGGCACTCGTATTGTGGCTGTAAGCCAGCGGTTACCGATATTGTTATGGGTGCAACGGCGCTGGTGGCTGATTACAACGGGGTAGGCACGGCACCGCACATTCGTGAAGAAGTGGCGGATCTGATGGCCCTTGCGGAGACAGTCTATGCGTGCGGTGTCGCCGCTGCCCTCACCGGGACAAAGTCTTCTTCCGGTATATTTGAACCAAATGCGATTTATTCAAACTGCGGAAGATATCTCGCCGGGAAAAACATCTACCACGAATATGACATCCTCGCAGCAACGGCGGGTGGCTGGCCGGCTACGATGCCTCCGGAAGAAGACTGGTTCAATGAAAAGACAAAAGACTATCTGAATAAGTATATCATGAGAAATCCGAACGTGTCGGCCGATGATCAACATCGGCTCTTCCGTTTCATTTCCGATTTCTCATGTTCCGCCGTATCGGGCGTCTGGCAGTATGCGGGTGTCCATGGCGGAGGGTCGCCTGTCATGGAAAGAATCGGCTTGAGAGCCCAATATGATCTCGAATCCAGGAAAAAAATGGTGCAGTATCTTGCTGGCATCAAGACGTGAAATAGTTGACCGACAGGCGACAGGCATATGGGCGGGGCTTTCGAAGGCCTTCACGTCAAAGTCTTGACAAAGGCATAAGTTATTAGGGGTTAGCTTAGACGGCAGCAATTTCTAGACCATAAAAACATAGGTTAAACGTCGCTTGCCTCTCGGGTAGAGTGAAAAACTACCGAATTTCACGCTGCCCGAGATAACCATGGCCTCGTTCAGGCTTCTTTGTTTTCGTTACGGAAAGGATATTTTATGGAAGCACTGAAAGGTATAAGGTATTAGACTTATCCCAACTGGGACCTGGTATGTATTGTACGACATTCTTGGCAGAGTTTGGTGCAGACGTCATAAATATCTGTCAGGACCGACAGAATCCCAGTGAACCAATCAGAATTGGTGAAGATGTTTGGAGTTTTGATGAGCAAATCAAAATGATTCATGCCAGCATGGATCGAAGCAAAAAAAGTGTCCAACTGAATCTAAAGTTGCCGGCGGATAAAGCCCTATTTCTAAAGATGGTCAAAGATGCGGATGTCATTGTCGAGGCCTTCAGGCCTGGTGTCGTTAAAAGGCTGGGGATAGACTATAAAACCATGAATGAAGTTAACCCGCGCATAGTTTATTGTTCACTCAGCGGTTACGGACAGGAGGATGGAGCATACCAGGCCATCCCCGGGCACGATATCAATTACATAGGCATGTCAGGCGCCCTAGACATAATCGGAGAGAAAGGTGGAGCGCCCATCGTCCCTCTTTTTTTTCTTGCAGACATCGGTGGTGCTTCTCTTCATGCCGTGATTGGTATTCTTATTGCCTTACATGCTCGCAGAGAAAGCGGGGAAGGGCAGTATATTGATATCTCCTATGCAGGCAGCGTCATGACAATTCTGTCGCCTTTGGCCTATTTATTCATGAACTATGGCATTACCGCTCGACGCGGGGAAACTGCCTACAGCGGGACAAGCCCATCTTATAAAGTATATGAGTGTTCTGATGGAAGATATCTTGCCATTGGATGCTATGAGCCTTGGTTCTGGGAGAATCTCTGCACGGCTCTTTCCATCGAAGAATATATCCCTCATCAAAATGCGGAAGGAGAAAAGAAAGAAGAGATCCTTACCGCCTTGAGCAGGACTTTCCTCGAACGGAATCGGGACGACTGGTTTGATTATCTTAAAGACAAAAATGTCTGTGTGGGGAAGGTGAATACCCTCGAAGAGGCTTTGAATGATCCCCAAATTCTACGGCTAATTACCATTGAAAAAACCCATCACGCAACGCGCGGAGTGGAGAGACACGTTGGACTACCCATTCGGATGTCATTGACACCTCCCAGAATTAAAAGCGCCGCTCCCTTACGGGGAGAGCATACCTTGGAAGTGAGGAAAATATACGAAGGTGACTGAGATGCTACGAATGCAATGGCGAGATAGAAATACACTAAAGAATGAAGGTGAGAAAATGAAAATGTACGGAGATAGTTATAAATGTTTTGTAACGATTCATCTTAATACAATAAAGAAAGGAGTACGTTAAAATGGAGCAAAAACATGTGAGGATGATTGTGTGGAATCCAATTATTGCTATTAGTGTTATGGCACTAATTGTTTTTACTATGCCGCCAATAGTTAAAATGCTGGGCAACAATACCTATACAATAGGAGGTGTTGATACGATATATTTGGTTACGTGGTTCTTCGCACCCGGCATCATTAGCTCCGCGATGAATTATTACTATCTGGTGAAAAATAAAGAGTGACGTGACTAACCACTTTCCGGGTAAGGACAAAGAGATGTTCTGATGCTCTTTTATGAATAGAATAATCAGACTTTAAAAGGAGGAAAGAATGAAGCCGACGGCAATAGCACTTATCGTAGTTTTAGTGAGCGCACTTATTAGCGCAATGTACTTGCGCAAATATGGCAAAAAAGTAGATGACTATTATTTAATGGGGAGGAATGCACCTGGATGGGTGGTTGGAGCTGCCACTATGGCATCGTGGGGGACGCTTTTTACATGGGTTGGCGCCGTGGGTTTCTCATTGCAGTTTGGTGGATTGATAATTTTTCTGATCGCCGGTTCAGCGTGGGGCATGCTATATCTATGTGTATATCTCGGTCGACTTTTGAGACGAGGTGAATATAGAACTTTATCTTCTTATTTTGAAGAGAGATATTCTACAAGGGTCAGTCATATAGCAGCATTAGTGTTGTCAGTAGGTACAATCTTTTATTTATTTCCTCAGTTTACAGGTATGGGCGCGGTACTCCTTAAAACACTGGGGATTCCATTTTTCTGGAGTATAGTAATTTTTTCAATTTTTATGCTTGTGTTTGTTTTTATGGGAGGGATGGCCAGTGCAATTATGTTCGGTGCAGGAATGTTTATCATAATGCTGGCATCATGTATTTTGTATCCGATCGGATTACATCTTGTAACAGGGACGCCTATAGGTGAGATGGTCGCGACCACCGCACAATCAGTTGGCACTCAATATTGGACTCCATTTGGTATGACAAATGCGGTGAGCAAATTTACGGTAGGCTATTGGGTTGTCACAAGCGGTTCTTGGTTTGCTATTGCTATGTCTTCTGGACACATTATATCTTTATCACTCGCTTGCAAAAGTGAAAGAGAACTGGTCAAAGGATATGGAATTATTTTACCTCTCGCGTTGTTTTGTATTGCTGTATACTATGTTATGTCTCCAGGCGTGGAAACTTTAATTCCCCGTGGATCAATGAAAACGGATTTCGTTGCTCCTCATCTTTATGCAAATCTATTCCCTCCGTGGATTGGTGTTATCCAAATAGTTGGAGTTGTCGCAGCTGGGCTGTCTACAGTTGGAGCGATGTTCGTATTTATCGCTACAAATTTAACACAGAGCATTGTTAAACTCTTCAATTTAGATTCCGCTGACTTATCGGTATTAAAAGTCACGAAGGTAGTCATTGTTTTTCTGGGAATCCTTTGCATTCCCCTGGGATATTATATGCCAGCTGGTGTTATGGTCATAGCTACAGGTTTTATGGGTGCATTTCTATTAAGCTGTATATTCCTACCCCTGGCTATTGGTAGTAGTTGGGGTAGGGTAACGGAGAAGGCCATAATGATCCACATGTCTATTAATCTAGTCATATGCCTTTTTATGGTTATAACAAACGTTTCTTTGGGATGGTTTGCACCACATCCGCTGATCTGGCTCATACCAATATCAATTGTGTCGTTTATAGGATTGACGCTCATGTTTGCCCCCACTGACCAGGACATGACAAATTGGAATAATTTTTATGCAAAATGTCATTCAATTGCTGGTGGTATGGCTACGCTCGAAAAAGGCCCAGTTAAAGACAGTATCCTTCCTTTGGTTGGTATCTTTGTAGGTATCGGGTCAATTGTTTTCTTTCTAGCTTTTCTCCATGGATGGTAAATCGGCGATTAAAATAAAAAGATAAGGGGGAAAAGGAGAAAAATATGAAATTAAATTTTAAAAATAAAGTTGCATTGGTCACCGGATCATCCCGAGGTATTGGAAGAGCGATTGCTCTGAATCTAGCGTGCGAAGGAGCTAATGTAGCTGTAAACTATTCGTCAAGGGAAGATTTAGCAAAAGAGGTAGTGAGAGAAATTGTAAGCATGGGACAACAAGCAATTGCCGTATGCGGAGATAATAAAAACTATGCGTCAATACAAAGAATGATCAAGGAAATAGAATCACAGTTTGGAAGAATAGATGTGTTGGTAAATAATGCGGGACAACATAGAGGGCGAGCAATACATAAACTGCCCTTGGAAGATTGGGATACAGTTCTATATTCTCATCTTTTTGGGGCATTTTATTGTTGTAGAGAAGTGATTCCCTTAATGCTCAAACAGGGGTATGGAAGGATCGTTAACATTTCCTCGGTTGTCGGTACGAGAGGATGGGCGGGCGATTGTGCTTACGCAGCAGCCAAAGCGGGTATGATTGGTCTTACAAAATCTCTTGCACGGGAAGTGGCCACAAAAGGTATTAATGTTAATGCAATTATTTGCGGATTTGTCAGAACCGATATGACCGCAGGAGTCAATGAAAAGAATATAAAAATGATTGAATCTATGATTCCCATGAATAGACCTGCTAAACCGAGTGAAATTGCGGAGGCTGTTACATTTTTGGCTGGTGCAGGCTCTTATATAACGGGTGCTTCAATAAATGTTGATGGAGGTATGGGAATATAATTATAACCGCGTATACGATTGAAAATGGAAAGAAGTAATCTATCCAGCTAGTAATTGGATAGAGAGACATAATGAAAATCCTCGCAATCGTCAAAGTAAATTTCGACGACAGTTGCCAATCTACTTGCAAAGTACAGAGTATTAGAGCCTGATACGGGATAACTTATCGAAACTGGGAAGAGTATCATCTGCATTATGCGGACGCATAAAGGCAATAAGAAGGAAAAGATATGAAACTGGTAAAATACAATGTTGACAACAGTGGTATCGGCCACTTGGTTTTTGACAACCCCGAGGAAAAGATGAACAGTCTTTCACGTCAATTCATGGATGAGTTTATGGCTGTTCTTGACCAGATCGAGTCTGATTCTACAGTGAAAGGCGTCATTCTGGAGAGCGCGAAACAGGGGGTGTTTTTTGCCGGTGCGGATATAAAGTGGCTGAAGGAACTGGACTCACCGGAGGCATGTCACACCTTCGCCCAGGTTGCACACACACCGTTCAACCGCCTCGAACAGGTAAAAGTGCCGACACTGGCGGCAATTAATGGTATTTGTCTCGGGGGCGGCCTTGAACTGGCTCTAGCGTGTACGTGGCGCGTCGCAGTAGACCACAAAGCGGTGCAGATCGGCCTGCCAGAAGTAAAACTGGGAGTTATTCCCGGAGGAGGCGGGACACAGCGTCTCCCTGCCCTCATCGGTATTAAGACCGCTCTTCAAATGATAGCAACGGGGAAATCGCTGAAAGCGGGCGAGGCGCTGCAGATTGGCGTCGTTGATGCGGTATTCAAGGCCGAGAATTTCGCCGACGATGTCAAAAAGTTTTTGATGGACAAGATTGCCGCAGGTGCAGCCGTAGAGCGGCCCTGGCTTTCTGCTGAATTTCGATACGGAACTACGGACGATGAAAAAACCCCTGACGTCCAAAAGAAAATATTCGGCGTAGCCCGCCAGATGGCGATGAAACAGACAAAGGGTCATATGCAGGCACCGTTGAAGGTCATCGATGCCATCGAAGCGGGAGCGATGGGCGGTTTTGAAGCCGGTCTTACGGCAGAGGCAAAGATTTTCGGAGATATTTTATGGAGTAACGAGGCACGGAGTCTCATCGATCTGTTTATCATGCAAAGCGATATCAGAGGCGTTTACGGCTCCGAAGACCGCTCCATCAAACCTGCCGATATCAAAAAGGTGGGCGTTCTCGGTGCCGGTCTCATGGGCTCAGGAATCGCTCATAGTGCCATTGCCGCAGGGTATAAAGTGGTACTGAAGGATATCAGTGAAGAAGCCCTTGCAAAAGGCGTTAATTCCATCTGTGGAGTATTAGGAAAAGCGGTGGAAAAGGGGAGAATGACAGAAGAGAAGATGCAGAAGACAGTCTCCCTTCTTGAAACATCAACAGATTATGAATCGTTCAGTAATGCGGATATGGTCATTGAGGCGGTCTTCGAAGATGTGAACATCAAGCACACGGTCATACGGGAGATTGAAGAACACACACCGGAACACTGCATTTTCGCATCGAATACCTCATCGATTGCCATTACGGAACTCGCAAAAGTGTCAAAGCATCCCGAAAAATTTATAGGCATGCACTACTTCTCACCCGTCGATCGTATGCCCCTTCTGGAAATCATACGGGGTGAAATGACCTCGGATCAGACAGTGGTCACATCCGTCGCCTTCGCCCACAAGTCGAGGAAGATGCCCATTATCGTCAATGACTGCTATGGGTTCTATACCTCTCGAATTGTAGCAGCATACATCCGCGAGGCTTTGCAGTGCCTGAATGACGGTGCCGTGGTTGAAGACATCGATGGTGCTATGGCCGAGTTCGGCATGCCTGTCGGACCGATTACACTCCTTGATGAGGTGGGACACGATGTGGGCGAACATGTCCTCTCCATCATGAAAAATGCATATCCCGAGCGTTTTTCGGACGACCTCATGCGGGTAACCGTGGGCGATAATTACTACGGGAGAAAGAACCAGCGGGGGTTCTACCTTTACGAAGGGGGGAAGAAGAACGGCGTTGACGAATCGGTTTACGCTCTTTTCACGGAGAGAAAAGACGCCACTCTTCCCCGGGAAGACATTCAGGAGCGGATCGTCATGTCGCTTATCAATGAAGTCGGCTTCTGTATGGGTGAAAATATTGTGACGAACTACAACGACGCGGAAATCGGACTGATATTCGGTATCGGGTTTCCGCCATTCAGGGGCGGTCCCCTGCACTATGTCGATTTCTACGGAATCGGCAACCTCGTCGAAACCCTGATAAAGCTCGAAACGACATGGGGAAAACGGTTTTCACCGGCTCCATTCTGGATACGGGCAAAGGAGGGGAAACGATTATTCTTCAGATAAATTCTCGTCATTAGAATTATAAGTAAAAAGGATAAAGCGACAATCGCTTTTACGGAAGAAACTTAATTATACTTCAATGGAGATATATTCAATCAGCATGGTAGGTTATCAATTTAAAATATTTACTATTAGATAAAATTAAAGATTAATTGAATCTATTTGGAATATTATCTGCAAATATGAATGCCAAAAAAGAAGGAAAACCAAGGAGTATTTAAAAAAATAGGAAAGGATTTTAGTTTATGAACATAAAGGATGCTAATGCAATTGTTACAGGTGGTGCCTCGGGTTTAGGAGAAGCCTGTATTCGTGAAATCGCGAACGGCGGCGGAAGGGCGGCAATCTTTGATATTCAGACAGAGCGAGGAGAGGCCTTGGTCCGGGAATTGGGTGATGCCGTCATTTTCACCAAAACTGATATAACCGATGAGCAGAGCACGAAGGATGCAATAGAAAAAACGATCAATGCCTTCGGTTCGATTAATGTGGCGATTAATTGTGCCGGTGTGGGAGATCCCGGAAAGATTCTCAGTAAGAAGGGTCCCATGCCGCTGAATTTTTTCAACCGGGTCGTGCAGATCAATCTCGTGGGAACATTTAACATCATCAGGCTGGCCGTCGAAAAGATGGTTCATAATGATCCGGGTGAAGATGGCGAAAAGGGGGTTATTATTAATACGGCATCGGCAGCCGCCTTTGACGGACAGATCGGCCAGCCAGCCTACAGCGCGTCGAAAGCGGGTGTTGTTGGTATGACCCTTCCCGTTGCCCGGGAATGCGCCGGATACGGAATCAGGGTCATGACCATCGCCCCCGGGCTCTTCGATACGCCCATGCTGGCCACGCTACCCGACGAGGTAAGGGATGCCCTCGGTAAGATGGTTCCATTTCCCCAGCGTCTCGGCAAACCGTCCGAGTATGCCAGACTGGCCTGCCACATTATCGAAAATACCATGTTGAACGGCGAAGTGATTCGTCTCGATGGTTCCATTCGTATGGCAGCGAAATAAAAATATACCGAAACCATATGGTTATTGATCATGATCGGAGAAAACCCCTATAGGAGGACAGAATTCAATGGAAACGAGAGATGATATTGTTCTGGTCAGTGCGGTGAGAACACCCTTCAGCAAATTTGACAGTGCGATGAAAGATATTCCGAGCATCAAGCTCGGCGAGATGGTGATGAGAGAAGTGATTGCCCGGGTCGGCGTCAACCCGGAAGACGTTGGCGAAATCAATTACGGGAGCTGTCTTCCCGCCGAATTTGCCCTGGAAACGGATGTTCCGGGGAGACAGGCGAGTCTCCTCGCGGGATTTCCCGGGGGGAATATTTCGTTGTCCCTGGATCGGGCATGCTGCTCTTCCCTGACGGCGTTGCGGTTGGGTATCAGGGGAATCAAGGCGGGAGAATTTGAAATTGCCATGGCGGTGGGATCGGAGAATATGCCCCGGTGTCCCCATCTGGCCCCTGGCGTGAGGTGGGCCACCAGACTGGGACATTTAAAACTGATGGATCCCCTCTTTTCTCTCGGCTACAACGCCATGGGATTCAATACGATCGCCGTGGACGCCGGAGAGGTTGCCGTTGAATACGGTGTTACCCGTGAGATGCAGGATGAATGGGCCATGAGAAGTCAGAAGCTGGCGGCAAAGGCATACGCCGAAGGGAAAATCAAAGTCGGCGAGGAACTCATGCCGGTAGAGATCCCCCGTAAGAAAGGCGATCCACTGGTTATCGACCGAGACGAGTGCATTCGGGAAAACACCACCATGGAGGCCCTGGCGAAGCTGAAGCCCGTCTACGGGAGCCCGACGATTACTGCGGGCAATGCTCCTCCCATCAGCGCCGGTTCGAGTGCCCTGCTTGTTATGACCCGCAGAGAAGCGGAGAAACGGGGGCTGGAACCGTTGGCCACGATTGTTGCCTCGGTCTGCGCCGCAGCGGAACCAAGATACATATGCACCATTCCTGCCGAGACCATAGAGAAAGCACTGACCATGACCGGTCTTTCCATTGACGATATGGATCTTATCGAGATCAACGAGGCCTTTGCGGCGATGCCCTTGGTTTCGACAAAGATTCTTGCGCAGGGCGATGGCGGCAAATGGGATGAACTGAAGGAAAAAACAAATGTGAACGGCGGCGCGATTGCACTGGGACACCCCGTCGGATCAAGCGCTGCCAGGATCACCATGACACTGGCCCATGAACTGAAACGACGGGGCGGCGGGTATGGTGTCGCGGCTATCTGCGGCGGACTTGCCCAGGGTGAGGCGGTCATTCTTAAAGTATAACTGTTAAGTGCCACGACATCGTGGACACTCGGTCGTTTATCGCAACTTGTAGTCAAATTCTTCAATCTGGGTTTTGTCTAGGAAGAGTTTCAGTTTTTCTTCTTTGACATTGATTGTAGCCACCACGTATTCGAGCTTGAGTTCCGGCGGGACTGGAAAGGTTGGATTTAGTCCGCACACGACAGTAGCCGTATCGACCACACTAAGGCTGTAGAAACGGACCGGCCCCTTGAGATAGCACGGACCAACCAAGTCGGCCTGATATGTCTGGTTTGGCAGAAAAGACGGCAGCATGAGATATGTCGTGCCCTTGGCTTCATACTTGTCTGTTCGCCGCTGAGTCAGTTCGTTTCGGCTCAGAATTTGGTTGATGGTTCTGATTGACGTAGGAGTAAAATGAAAATGTTGATTTGAGATTAAAGATAATTATCATTAAGTATTGAAGAGAAATTGACTCAGAGTGGCAATTAATAAAGGGTGGGTGGTTTTTTGCTCCCTCCTTTCCACCCACCTTACAACAACATATGTGCTTAAAAAAAGGAATAAATAACCTTTTACCTCCTTTTCTTCTCTTGGGGATTAAGCTCTATGGTTGATCTCCTAGGAGGCTGTCCGAGAATTCAATCGCCGGCAAACAACCTCTTTGAGAATAAGTGCCAAATTTCGTCAAATCATTTTATGAAAAGCAATTGTCATCAACAGAAATCACCTTCCGGCTATTGATCACATCCTTTTGTTGTAAAACAGCGCTTTCTCGTGCTCCGATACCCTTTATCAGGCAGCCATGGAAGCCAATTTGTCTTCTTTAAGACATTCTAATTTATATCTTATTGATTTTACAATCTTTTTAATGTTGTGTGCCGCGCAGACAAGGGAAAACTCTCCACATGCTTTTATAAAGCCACGCACACTGAATCCCCGAAAACCCATGTTCTTCTTTATCTGACCAAAGACAGGCTCAACGATGGTCTTTCGCTTTTTGTATATTTCCTTTGATGATTCCTTCTTCATCTTTTCAACCATCTCTTGCCGCAGTGGCTCTTTACTGTCAGTCGAAATTGTCCGGGGTTCACCTTTTTTTGACTTGCAACACCTGTTCCGGTAGGAACATTGATCACAATCTTCCATTCGAGCCTGATATATTTTCTTGTCATCACCGGTTCTGTTTCTTAATTCCAGTATATGGCAGGCGGGACAAATAAAACAGTCTTTATCCTCATCGTAGACGAAATCCGATTTCTTTACCTTTCGATTGCATTCATCCAGGGATCTCTGATCCTTGTTCTCTCCCTTGCCTGTCGTTATATA
>Ga0268279_1000729_pt1 | contig 20056 bp, 13 predicted proteins | sample saktaG_6_FD_190142 | JGI IMG/M metagenome (GOLD analysis project Ga0268279, IMG submission 190142) | Saline water microbial communities from Sakinaw Lake, British Columbia, Canada - sak_2010_1_5_80m | ecosystem: Environmental > Aquatic > Non-marine Saline and Alkaline > Saline ...
CAACTCCGTAGTTCAGGTTGGAAACACCTCTTTAAATGCTCATCATTGAGCAACATAAATATGGGATGTGTAATCCATCCATCCATCCATCTACTCCGGGGATTTCATTCACCATTGTACTTTTAGTACATTAATGTCAGGGATATGGTATATTGAGATTATATCTGCTTTTCTTCATCAGATTCTTCTTTACCTCTTCCCTTTAGTTCCCGACGAAATATTACGATCCCTGCAAGTAATCCAAAAATTATATTCAGATAAAACGTAACAAATCTCCAAAGCAGAACAAAAATTCCGAGCATTCCGGAAGGGACAATAATAGCATAGAGAGAGGAGGTTGATATCTCAGTGACCCCGGATGATCCCGGAGTAAGGGGAATCATCATGACAATCGCAATAATTATCTGAAAGAAAAATGATAGGAGGATGTATGAGTCCAGTCCCAGTCCCATCAGGATAACGGACGCAACCATAAATTCAGTTATCCAGAAGAGGCAGGTTACAAGCCCCCCTGCAACGAGTCCCCACCATGCAGGACCTGCAAACCGGGTAATACTCGTAAAGAAGTTATCAATTTCTCTGTCCGCACAAGCACAAATTGAGGGAGAAGAGAATCGTGTCCGCATAAACAGGTTGCTAATCCGGGAAATCAGGCACAAGATCAGGGATTTCATCCGACAGGGGTACCTGATTGCAAGGAAAGGAATAAGAAGGAAACTAATGAAAAAAATCCATGCTGCAATTATCAGGATTTTCAGAGTCATACTAAATGTACCCCAGACAGACTGGGTCATCATCATTATCACCACTCCTGTCAGAGTCAATACAATTCCATCAAGAACCCGTTCCATAATGACAACCGCAGATGCATCCCCTATCTTAACTCCGGCCCGATATAACTCATGTACTCTGACAGGTTCTCCCCCGGCCTGACCTGGTGTTATCGTTCCGGCGAGCAGTCCCGCAAGAACCATGTTAACGGCATATGCGAGACCAACCCGGTATCCAAGTGATCGTGATAAGAGTTGTATTCTGACCCCCCAGAGTATGAGTGCAAGCATACGGAATCCAATGGCAATTGCCAGGAAAAATAAGTTAAACGAGAGTATGTACTCTATTGTCTCCTGGGTAAATGTGGTAACAAAGATATATACAATTACTGAAAAACTGAAGAGAAGTGAGAGGGCGAAGAGACTACGTGAAGAGAGTTTCATCATCTATTCCTCTGACCAGCCACTATGTCCATGATAATCAAAATTAATATACTCAATTAAACCTTGTAATTAGGGTGAGGTAGTATATCAGAGTATTGGAATTATCGATGAATGAAATTCTCATAAAGACTAAGTCTTCCTGTAAGTGCAATGCAAAGGAAAGGAGTATATCTCAAAATCACCATATTTGTATGTAACTCGTGTCAAGGAAGAGAACCAGAATTATTGGCCTTTTATAACGAATGACATTTGCGGACCTGAACTGATATCATGATTTCAGTAATTATTCCGGCATATAACGAAGAGAAAAGAATCGAAAGAAGTCTTAGCGCGCTAACCTGTCAGACTGTACCACGTGAAAAATATGAGATTATCGTTGTAGATGGTGGTTCTCATGATAAAACGCGTGAAATTGCTGCTGATTACGCGGATCATGTCTTCATCCAGGAATCAGAACGGGTAGCAGGAGCCAGAAATGATGGGTTTTCCCGATCCCAGCACGATTTAGTAGCCACAACAGATGCAGACAGCGTTGTTGCTCCAAACTGGGTAGAATGTGTCCTGCATTCGTTTCGTGATCCTGACGTGGTACTCTCTTTCGGGCCGGTCACCTCTATTGAAAAAAATCCGAAAAACCGCAGGTATGCTCTGCTATTTAACGGACTGATGCACTTTGGTGCACGAACTAATCTCTATTATTACACGCTTGGATGCAACACCGCTTTTCGAAAAGATGCATTACAACGTGCCGGGATGTACCGAATACTTGATGCCGGTGATGATCTTGAGATAGCAGTCAGGATGCGAAAAATGGGAAAAATTCGATTTGCGCCTGATATGAAAGTCGGGTTTGATTTCCGCAGGTATGACCAATTCGGATTCTGGAAAACACTCTATGAATGGTATTATATTGTGCTTCAGGGAGGAATATCAGATAAATACTCATATACCCGAAGGGAGTATCAGAGTCATTCTGGTGATTCTTTTAATTCCCTGGCTGAAGATATCAACATGAGCGAAACAGATTAAAAAACTGGCATCATAACTCTAAAAATAGTAAATATTAGCATCAGTTACCGTTTATTACATTCCGGATTCATGACGGAAAAATTGTAGAGATGCAATTTAAAACGGAATTGATTAAAGATTATCCACAAAATATCTCATCATCTTTCTCAGATAATATGGTTCGTAGTTTAAGTCATGGTTCTGGTTTGTAAAGATAAACATATCAAAAGGCTTATCAGCCTCAATAAGTGCATCTGCAAGTTGCATTGTCATAGCAGGATGAACATTGTCATCAAGATCACCGGTCAGAAGAAGGAGATCTCCAGATAGATTTGCAGCTTTCTCTTTTGTGACCTGTTCCAGATAATTTGTGCCATCAGGCATTCCTTCATATTTTTCTCCCCAGAATGATCCATACAACCGGCTGTCCTGATTTCCTGATGCTGCAACTCCTACCTTAAAAAAATCAGGATAGGTTAACATTGCCTGTGCAGCCATGAAACCGCCTGCTGATTTGCCATAGATACCAATCCGGGAGAGGTTAATATTTTGATGTGTGGTTGCAAGTTCAATGAGTCCGGCGATATGATCCGGCAGTCCGGCATCGCTCAGATGACCATAACTCACATCATGAAATGACTTTGACCGGTAGGCAGTTCCAAGCCCGTCCATGTTCACGACGATGAAACCAAGCTCTGAAAGCATCTGACTAGTCCAGAATATCTTTGCGTTCCAGCTGAGAGAATCAGGGAATTCAGTCGTAGTGACAATAGTATAAGGTCCTGGATACACAATATCCACCACAGGGTAGGACTGGGTTGGATCAAAATCTGTCGGTGTAAAGAGAAGACCATAGAGGTTTGTTACTCCATCCCGTGCCATGTACGATACCTGTTCAGGGGGACTCCAACCGGCGTTTGTCAAATCTGATATATCTGTTGTTGCAAGATACATCAGACTGGCCCCATCAGCAGATTTGAGATAGGTGACCGTCGGGAGATCCACCCGTGAGTATGAATCAACAAAGTTACACCCGTCAGGTGAGAACGAGATTGTATGATCTGCGTATTCAGGAGTCAGCAATTGCAGTCCTGTTCCGTCGGTGCGGACCCGGTACAGGTACCGGTAATAGGGATTTCCTTCCTCTTTTCCACTTGCTGTAAAGTAGATTGTTGACTGGTTTTCATCAATAAAGAGAATTTCTCTAACGACCCACTCTCCACTTGTAATCTGGTTTTTAAGGGTTCCATCTCCATCATATCGATAGAGATGACCCCACCCATCCCGCTCTGAAAACCAGATGATATCCCCGCTTCTGGAAAGAACTGCAATGTTTGGTCTGGATGCATATGCAAGGTTTGTTTCACAATATGTCAGTCCGGTCTCCTGTAATATCTCATGTACAGTTCCGGTCTTTGGATCTTCTGTTAAGAACCGGAGTGTTTTTTCTCCCCGTTTTATAAAGAGTGACCAGATGGTGTCAGAGGCATCATTCCACCACTGAAGAAGATATTCATCGGTATCCATCATAGACACCTCAGGCTGGGAGTTTTCCTGCATCTTTGTTATGGTTCGGGTCAGAATATTGATGGTTACCGGTTCATACATCGGGATAGTGGCATCACCCGGGTTTGCAAACCGATAGGTATAGAGAACAGGCCGGAGGTTGTCATTCTGAGGTACATCCTCTAGAAGATAGAACTCCTTCACATCTCGCTGATTCACATGAAACGTCCGTATCTGTGTTGAGTCAGGTGACCAGACGAGATATGCCCTGGGCGATTCATGTAACCGGGCCCCGGTTACCGGATAACTGACGGTTTCTGATCGTTTTCCATAAAAATAATCCTCAGTTCCATCAGTGGTGAGTGGTGATTCACTTCCTGTCCTGGTATCGTACAGGTACAGATTGCTTTCGTTTACATATGCAATGAACCGCAGGTCAGGCGATCTGATACCTGCCTGCACCGGATCAGGCAATGGATTTTCTATTATCTGGTATAACGGGAGATTACAGGTCCATTCGCTCCCAAATGCCATGAATGAAAATGAACTTAGATCTGGGGAGAGAAAAGTAATGGTTATCGGTATATGAGCCGGATCCACGGTTTTTCCGGTTGCAGATGCCAGAGAAGAAACAAACCGGTTGGTATCAAAGAGCAGTGCTCTGTCCTGCCTTGTGGTGTTCACGATGAGATAATCAGTGGTCTTTTTCCCGGCATCAGCATACCAGAAGGTGTCATCTGCTATCCAGTGCGGAACAATGTCTGCATGATACATATGCGTCACTACATTGTCGGGATAGAAGAATTCTGCATTCGTAATCTCAGATAAGGGAATATTTTTGTACGTGTCAAAGGCCCCTGCCGGGAGCACGATAAGCAATATTGTCAGAAGGAGGCTGGAGAGAAGAATAAAATGGGATTGATTTGTCATAGATGGTAGAAGAACGGAATGAGCATTAAAGGTAACGGAGGTACAGAACAAATGAAGATAAGAACAATATACATTCCAGGCCGGGAAAGTATGTGATATCGTTTGCTAATACAAAGAAACAAAAAAGGGTTCTCCATCAGGTATAGGAAATGATTACAACTCTTGTATTACCAAAAATATATCCTACTGATAAATCAGGTTTTGGTATGTGATTATTCATTTCTTTATATCTACTGACCCCGTACTTCAAGTGCAATTGAGACTACAAATGAAAAAAAAAGTATTAGGCATCTTCGAGTAATAACGAAAATAACAGATCTTTTGTAGTCTATGATATTACATAAATTGTACGTATGTCCTACGTTTCAAGAGAACTGGTTAAAATGTAGTATGTAAGGATTTTTCGTTCACTTTCAGAGTATGGTTTAAAAATATACTCATAACGGAATCTTTATGTATCCGAGAGGGAGATGATAAGTAAAGAACGTTTATTTTTGTCATCTCAATGATAATAACAATACAGGTTTCATGATACAATGGTAAAATTCCAAGCCATATCAGGCATAATTGATTAAAAGTAAAATAGTATGGCAAAAATTGTAGTCGTGGAAGATTCACCATTTGCTCGTGAAATTCACCGGATGTTCCTCACAAATGATGGACATTCTGTAATAGAAGCTGAGGATGGTGAAGAGGGAGTTCAACAATTCATTGATAATAACCCGGATCTGACCATTATTGACGTTAATTTGCCTACCAAAAATGGAATTGAAACTCTTATTGATATAAAGAAACATTCTCCAACCGTGAAAATTATTATTTGTACAGCAATTGACGATCAACGCATTATCAGGTTAGCTTTTCAGAATGGTGCGTCTGGATATATCACAAAGCCCTTCAAACGGGAACTCTATTTAAATGAGATACAAAAGCACCTTGAAAATTCAGTTTATGTTCAGTCATTAGATGATAAGAATTAAAACCATTCATCAACCTCCCTATGAAATTAGAAAATAGTATTATCAGAAAAATCAATTATAATATAAAAATTAAATTTCTGATTTTTGATATCAATACCATTAATTTATTATCTCTTCATTCCACATACCAGTAAAACCCTGAAAAAAGCCCGGATACATCCTGCTACCCGCTGGTTTTTGTAATCAGCATTGACTCAAGTTCCTGTACTTTCTTATCAATTGGATCCAGCTCTCTGCACCGGGTCACCCAGATTAAAGCTTCTCTCAGATCTCCTGCCTTTAGGAGACAAAATGCACGATATATAGCATATCTTGGGTCATTGGAATGATACGTCTCGATGGACTGTAACTGTGAGAGTGCTTCCTCGTATTTTTTACCCTGATATTTCTTTTTTGCGTCCTGAAATACAGGTTCTGTCTCGTATGGCATCTGGTTAATCTTTCGAATTTTATACTGTGCATACGTATACCAGAAGTCTAAAAGATCACTCTCAAATCCTTCTTTAAGTTCAGTCTCAATAATTCTGATACCCTCATCATAAGAACCACTCTTAATTACCATATATGCAAGAAATATTCGTGAATCTATATCATCCGGATATTTGTGTATGATATCATAATACAGGGTAATAGCTTCTGATATGGCATCTTCCCTGACGAATAACAGTGCTTTGTGTTTAAGTTCGACAACTTCGTTCTTCTGCTCAAGGATCTTCGTACTCGTAATTTCCTGTAACTGTGATACGATCCCATCAATCTTTTGTGAGAAGTCAGTCGTGAATTTAGATTGAAAATTCTTCATTTCCTCAATGATGAGTGCCGAATCAACTAGCTTACCATTGACGTCTTCAATAACATTGAGCGAGACATCTTTAAATTCATGTAACAATGAGTTCTGAAGGTGAATTTCCTGAACAATCGTTGTCTCTACATCTTCTATCCGGATATCCCGGTTGAGGTCAACCTTGTGTATCTCATTTACAATATCGTGCGAATTCTCTGCAATGTCGGCTTTAATCGCTAATTGTGACATTTGTAAGGATTCTCCCAATGACTGAACCTGGTTTTGAACCTCTCCGATAACCGTTGTTTGACTATTTTCAATCTTTTGCTGCGTTATTCCTTGTACTTCCTTTAAAATCTCCAGCATATCATCTTTATTCTGGAGTATTTTCGATCCGATATAAAATTTCGCGGTATCCAGTGATTCAGAGAGTTCACAAACCCGCGATTCGATCTTTTCCGTTGTGGCAATTTCACTCTCGGTAATTCGGCTAAGTGCCCTATTTTCTATATTGCGTAGCAAATCATGCGTATTTCCATTACTCTGCTGAAATTCAGATAAGAGTTCAGAGTTCGATGTAGAGAATGACGAACTTAACATTGCAATATGATCCTGAATTTCAGAGAGAATATGCATTTCACTCTCATCTACCTTTGTTTGAGTGAGATTTCCAACTTCCTGCAAAACAGTCAGCATATCTTCTTTCGTACGAAGAACATCATTTCCAACTTCGGTAAGAACGGTACCAAGAGAATGATGAAAATCTTTTTGATCCACAATCCCGGCCTGTACTGCCTGTGTTATCTCTTCAAGGGTGTTCACATTCGTGTCTTTTAAATCCAGAAGGAGATTGTTGGTAACAGTGTTTTTCTCTACAATTTCTGCTACAATGTCAGATTGTGATGCATATACGGATGAATCCAGTGCCTGTAAATGATTTCCAATATCAGAGATGATGGTCTGTTCGCTCGCTTCAATCGCATTTCGTGTTTTATCTTCTACAATCTGCAACAGATCAAGGGTATCTGCGTTATTTTGACGAATTTCTGTGAGAATGCCAGATATTGAAGGATTTAGAACGTGTATCAGATTATCGAAAGAATCTGAAATTGAAGTTGAATCACCCTGCCGTGAGAGGATATCAGTACGGATTTCAGAACCTATATTCTGAACATATTCCCTGATCTCATCAGTTTTTTGTTCAATTGACAATTCTATCTCATTGATCGCCTTTTCTAGTGTTTTTGCAGAATCAATACACTGTGTAATATCTGTAACAATTTTCGTTTTATTTGTCTCTATCTGGTATTGTGTTTTAATTCGTGCTTCATTAATTGAATACAGAGTTTCCTTCAGATTTTCCTGAATTTCAACAAACAATTCGGATTTAATCTCCTGGATTAGTTCCCTGTACTGATTGAGAAAATTACCCTTCTGATCCACCAGGATGTCCGTGAGAAGGGCTGGGATTTTATTCTGTTCCTGTAGAATGCGTTCATAATTCGTGTTCACGTGTTCAGAGAGGTGTATGACAGATGTGTCAGCTTCTTCTCTCTCAAAAATGAGTGCAAGGCCGTGTTCAATCTCTGAAGAGACACCTATTTCATCATCTGATATCGAACTATAGATCTTGTGTAAGAGGGTATAGGCAGTTTGTGAAACCTCTTTTTCTTTATTGAATAATGCAATAACTGCTAATTTTTTTAAAAAAATTTCAAAATCTTCTGTGTTATGAGAATTTTGTACCAGATCATCCAACTGGGCTACTTCCTCCTGACGTACACGGGTTCGTTCTGGTGCAAGTAATTCCCTGACCGTGCTATCCTGAGGTGATTGTATCCCTTTTTTTATATTGGAAACCAGGTTTTCAAGATCGTGACAGGAGTCTTTCTGAATCAGACAATGAAGACCAAGTAAAAAGAAAAAATCCTCGTCTTCCGGATGGTAATCAGAAAAAAGATTGTCTGTTTGATTAAGCACTTGTAAAAAAGTCTGAATAAGTAATTCCTGAGTTTTAGGGGTTCTTTCAATATGAATTTCTGAAAAAACATAACTCCAGAATGTATCGATATCAGGTGAAGAAATTGCTTTAGATATCAAAAAACAAGCGATTGATACCGGATATTGGTGGCAGGTCTCAAAGAGATCGATTTCATCCTTAATTGTACCAGCAATTGATTTTTGTAAGAGATCCATGTCATCAGCAGTGAATGGAATCTCACCAATAAACTGAACATGTGAGATTTGATCCTCAATGATTTCTTCATGAACTGATAAATCGATACCATCTTCAAGCATGAATATGACTGCTTTACTTTTTAACGCATATATAGTTTCTCATCCGGATGCCATTTTAACTCTGCATGAAGCCTTGTAACCAACATTATGGTCTCAAATGCATCTTATCGTCTCAACACGTTATGCTATCGCATACAAGGGTTCACATAATAGTATGGATCTTAAATATGGCGCATAAAAAATTGATGGATGCCAGAGGACAACTGAATTTTACTGATACAAAACGTCCAGGCAAATGCACAAAGAATGCCTTTTTATACATGTTGAAGCGAATTCATTCTAATCCTTTAATTTCAGTGCGAGATATGGTGCTCCTCAAATAAGATATCAATAGAATCTCAGTTTTCACACCATCACCATCCCTGCTCTCTCAAAACTTTCTTATTTCTGAAATGAATTATCCTTAATGACAACTGTGACAGAGAAAGAGAAAAAAAGAATTAAAAAGGACGGTGGTGACGAGATAGTCCCTTTTATCAATCAGGAACGAAAGGATCTGCTTATGACTCTTGCACAGGAACATGGAACTCCCATCTTTGTAGTTGATCATGAAAAAATCAGGCAGAATTACAGGGAATTTAAAAAATATATGCCTCATGTTCAGATTTACTATGCAGTAAAAGCTAATTCAAATCCGGAAATTGTTCATACACTCTTCCTTGCAGGATGCAGTTTTGATGTTGCATCTATGCCTGAATTCATGGTTGTATATGAAAATCTCAAAGATATGGAAGACGCGGAGAAACTAGAATGGATATGGGATAAAATAATCTATGCAAATACTATCAAACCCATTGAGACCATTCAGGCTCTTGATAAATACAATCCTCTTGTCACCTATGATAACAGTGAAGAACTGAGAAAAATTCAGCAATATGCCCCACATGCCGGGCTAGTATTGCGGATACGAGTCCCAAATACCGGTTCTATGGTTGAACTCTCCTCCAAGTTTGGCGCTGAGCCGGGAGAAGCGGTTGATCTGATAGCTGAGGCATATGACAAGGATCTGATTGTAGAGGGATTGAGTTTTCATGTCGGTAGTCAATGCACAAATTTTGATAATTACATTCAGGCACTGCACCTTTCAGCAAATATTATCGCCGAAGTGGAGATACGTACAGGCAGGAAGATACGGGTTTTAGATATCGGGGGCGGATTTCCTGTGAAATACCATCCTGAAGTAAAATCATTAAAAACTCTGGCACGAAAACTGAATACCGAAATAAAACGATTGTTTCCTCCTGATATGCAGATTCTCGCAGAACCTGGGAGGTTCCTTGTCGCAAATGCCTGTGTCCTGGTATCCAAAGTAATCGGCAAAGCAGTTCGTGATGGAAAACCCTGTTATTATATCAACGACGGGGTATATCATACCTATTCAGGACAGGTTTTTGATCATAATAACTACCCGGTACTTGCATTTAAAGAAGGAGAAACGCAAATATCAGCCGTGTTCGGACCAACCTGTGATGCATTTGATACCATCACCTTAAGTGCGGAACTCCCTGAACTACAATTAAATGATCTCGTCTATTCAGAAAATATTGGTGCCTATTCTATTGCCTCCTCTACTTATTTTAATGGGTTTCCTCCGGCAAAAGTTATCAATATCAACAAATAATTCTTTTTAGATCTACATTTTCAGGCATATCATCAGAAAATATAAAAAAAGAGGTCTTTTAACGTCTTTATAGTGTCCTGCCTGAAACGATATACCATAATTAAAGAGAAAAAAAAGATTGTAATAGCATGAATATAAATTTTGTTGAGTAGAAAAGCCAGAATTTAAAGATTTGTCATTGCCTTGTGTTATTAAAGAGATGCAATTAAAGACTATAATAATAGGAGAAAATCGTTATGGTATTTGTCTGTCAGCAATGCGGAGAATGTTGCAGCCATCTTGGTCTTGTCTATTCCATCATTGAATCAAATCATGACAATTCATTCAAATTGCTTAACAGGTATACCAACGTGGTGTATGATGTCAGGATAGACCCTGATAAAAGAGATCTTTTTTCAGATACAACCATATTTAAGACACGACCTGAGGCTTGTCCCTTCTTTCGGATGGATACCGGCAAAAATATCGCTTTTTGTACTATCCACGAGACCCGGCCGGATGTATGCCAGGAATATTGTTGTTACCGGTTGCGAATAGAAAATAACCAGGGTATACGGGTTGGAAGAATAATAAACCAACGTACACTGCTATCAGAAAATGCTCTCCTGACTGATATCTGGGAGAAGCACATCGCTACACTACGGGAATCTGATGATGCAGTATGGCAGCGATCCATGATACAGATGCTGAGGACTGCAGGATTTTTGGTTATATAATAAAATAAGGGACATAATTTTGGTTATTTCATCGCCTTATGATTTTATGTTCATACATCTTCTGATGTAGGTTTTTGGTTCTCCTGCTCTCTGGTAAAAGCAAAATTGATCCCTGAATTACTTAAAACCAGTTTTCGAGTTTTAATTGAGCATTTCTGGATTGGTATCCTTCATAAGAAATACTTTTAACGAGGGATTGCTCCATACAAATGTAAATTTTGACCCCGGATACAGGTGAAAAACGTTATTAACAGAAAGCAACAAGAAGGGGCTGTTCCTCCTCTCAATGACCAGTAATGACAATCGCTATAAGATTGTTGTGCCGGAATCATAAAACTGAGCAGATTGATTGGTTCAGAATAAACACGGGCGTCCCTATCTTTCTGAAATGTCTCATCGCCTTTCTCCCTGCTAGTCAACCCACACATGTTTGTCCCTGTTGATTTATGCACGAGATTACATACTCTCCATGTCACACCATGAACAATGGCATTGATGTAGTCAAAGATAGATACGAATTTGGCCAAAATTACTTTAACCAAGAACTACTTGTTGGTCTAGTTGCACTATCCTTGGGCACTGTTAAAGAGAATTACCAGTCTCATCCTGATTGTCCTGCCCGGATGAAGGAACGGCAACTATCTGATAGTGTTTCCGTAAAACGTTGAGAACTGCCTCTGATTCAGCCCATCGTCGATCGAGCTGATTGACCATCTCATCGATCCGCCTGATCTGTATCATAATCTGATCAATTGATGCACTGTCACTCATCATTTCGGCATAAGCAATGATTATCGTTAACGGATTTCTGATTCCGTCGTTTAAAATTGCAAGTTGTGCAAGGTTCTTCTGGATCTGTAGGACTGCTTTGTTTCTCTCATACTCAATCCTCTTTAGGTCGGTGATATCCCGTCCCTGCACAATGGTCGCAACAGGACTGCTGCCATCAGGAGTATACAAGGTGGCAGAGTTCCAGATAACATTCCTGACAGACCCATCCTTGTGCAGGAGATCTATTTCCGTAGTTTCCCATTGAACCCCTTTTTGAGTGCTTTTAAGTAGTTGTATTGACCGGTCTGCCTGGTACGGGGGGAATACAAACTCAATGGATTTTCCGACTACTTCTTGTGCAGGTCTTCCTATGAGAAGTTCAAAAGCATGATTCACCCGGGTAATTTGGAATTGTGGATCCCAGATAATTATCGGGACGTTTGCGATTGAGATCAGGTTCTCAAGATAGCTATTCGTTTCTTGCAATGATTCTTCTGCAAACTTACGATCCGTTACATCAGCATATATAGCGACTATCTCACCGGAAGAGAGCCGATATACCAGATTATCCCGCCATCCTTCAATCCGTTCATCCTTATACAATGAGGCATCGAAGTACTCGGGAATTCCTGTCTGGTATACCCGTTGAAAAACAGAAAGGAGGCCAAAATCCTTAATCCCAGGGAAGATGGTGGTTACCCTTTTTCCAATTACCTCATCCCGATTGATATGTTCAATTTCTTCTCCAGCCGGATTAAAGTCAGTGAATACAAAATCTTTTCCTTCATCAACCGCCCGATAGATAGCAATCGCACTTTTATTCCGGTTGAAGAGATCTGACCACCTCCCTTCACTCTCCACTAGTGACAGATGAACTGATTGTATCTCTTCAAGTTGTGATGCAAGTTTCTCTTCAGAAGCTTTTAAGTTTTCCATCAGTGCATACAGTTTTTCATTTCGCTGTATCAGCAGTTCTTCATCCTGCTTACTCTGGGTGATATCCTGATTGATTACAAACGCACCAACGATATCACCCTGTTTATTCTTTACCGGAGCTGACCAGTTTAAAATTATTTTATGGGTACCGTCAAAAGCTTCGATCTCTAAAAGTTCATTTTCTGTTATCCTTCCCTCATTTACGGCATACCCAAGTGCCCAGTCATCCGGCTGGATCCATTCACGAGACGGAAGACGCCATGCTTTAAACACTCCATATGCATCCTGACCAACAAGAGGATGAGCCTCCCAAATCTTCTGACCTGCAGGATTTCCCATTAGAAGGGTGCCAGCCTTGTCTGCCACCCAGAGCCCGATAGGAAGGTTTTCAAATACCAGTCTGAACCGCTCCTCGCTTTCAAAAAGCATCTGTTCAATTTTCTGCCTATCGGTTACATCAATTCCAATGGCAACGAATGTTAATAATTTCCCGGTTTCGTCAGGGATACTCTTCGTGTTCCAGGAAATGACACGATAATCCCCCTGCTTAGAGCGGATGGTAGTCTCAAAGTCCTCAAAATACTTTTTATCAGTGATTATCCGGGTAATGATATCGGTTATCTCTTTCCGATACTCTTTTTGTGGGTACAGCATCTTCCAGATATCATTCTTCCCCATGACCTCAGAAGAACTGTAACCACTGATGTCTTCGGCAGCGGTATTCCATAAGAGAATCTCTCCTCTCTCGTTTAGGACCGTAAGCCAGACCCGTGCATTGGCGATAATATTTTCCTGGAATCCAGCCTGGTGTTTCAGGGTTACTTCAGATCGTTTGCTGACAATGGTAAGGTACGTAACCACCCCGGCGATACCAATGAAAAATATCACCCGGAATGCAGCTTCCAAAATAATAATATGACTCGCGGTAAATCCTACCACCAGTCCAAAGTACATGAATGAAAGGATACATGAGAAGAAAAATCCCCGCCAGTTATACAAGAGACAGGCAAGGATTATGGGAAAATAAAAGAAGTTCTGAAAGAGGATAGTAAACCCTGCCTGCAGAGCATAGAGACTAACCAGGATACACACAAGAGTGGAAATAATGAGAGAAACATACGGCAAATGTTTATAATTTAATATATATTGTATATCCATACCGGGTATCCTCTTCCTGATACGTTGTACCAATAAAACTCTTTATTTTATTTTTAGTAAAAACCCTGGGTTTTTTATTAGCATTCATGACGCATTTTTCACCGGATTTTGAGTACCCTGCAATCTGTCGCCACAGTTCCGTGAATATGCTATATATCAATGAACTGATATTTTCTCCACCGGATCCCACAGTATATGTTACATATATCCATAAACATATATGGTGTTATACTTTTACCACACCCAGGTTCTAAACGGATGGTGACGATGAATACCGACTTAACCAAAAAAAAGTATCATTCTCTTCGCAGATACCTGATGCTCTTTATCATCTCTGTCATCATCATCGTCTCGCTCACCTCCCTCATCCTGACATATATTGTAGGTGGAGAAGCTGCTGGTGAACTCTATAATACTTTTAGCGATTACTCGGCTCAAAATGCAGAAGCCGCAATTATCCTTGTGAGCCGCAGTCTGGATCTCATTGATGCCGAGTATAACCCTGCGATGAAACGGGTGCTCAATGATCTCTTCTGGGAATACCAAAAAAATCATGGCAACCTCTCACAGATTCATCTGACCGGAATACTACAGCGGTATGACAAGGACTTTAACGGAACCATCATGCTCAAGGTCTTAAATCCGGACGGGATTATTATATACTCAACTATCCCGGAAGATATCGGGATAGATTTTCGCAGATGGCCGGAAATTTACCATGCTATGGAAGAAATTCGTAACGGGGATGAATTTGTGCCTGATAGGACGACAGTGTCTGTAAATGGGACTTCTGATACCGAATTTTCAGGGCAACTCTCCAAATATGTCTACCTTCCATCCCCTGATAATAGATATCTCTTTGCTATGGGACTCATATCAGAATCTTTTGAAGAACATGACAGTGTGCTCTCGTATCAGCGGGTTCTCTCTGAATTTGTTGATTTAAATCCAGATTTGCTGGCAATCCGTCTTTATCACAGGTATAAATCAGATCCAATCGCAGAAACAGGCTCTTTTCTCGCAGGGCTACCTCCTGCTCTTCGTTCTGACTATGTACAAAAAACATTTGCAACCGGTCAGGAACAACAGGTAGATGAACCTGATGGTGACTGCAGCCGGTTTGTCTATATTCCAATTCACCGGAATGGAGAAATCTTTGATAACAGTCTTGTTATGGAACATGTAGTAAGCAAAATCGGGCTTACTACGATGCTGAATAATATAATCCGGATTTGTCTCCTGATTATGCTTATCGCAGTACTCGTGGGAGCCGTTCTTGCCTATTTTACATCACACTGGGTTAGCCGATCATTTAACAAGGTAATTTCCGATGTTACAACCATCGCTGATGGCGACCTTGATCATGCTATAACCGGAGCCTCAATTGCTGAATTCGCTCAACTCGAGACGAGCATCAATACCATGGTGAGGAAAATACGTCACTATAGCACCGAACTTGAACGAAAAGAGGCTGAACTCGCAATTGCAGCAACGATACAGAAGACATTTCTGCCAAAGGAATGTCCTGATATCAAAGATCTTGATATTATGATGCATACCACACCGGCACGTGAAGTGGGTGGTGATTTTTATGACTTCATCACTCTTGATACGGATCGGTATGGTATTGTTATTGCAGATGTTTCAGGAAAAGGAGTGCCTGCTGCATTATTTATGGCGTTATCAAGAACAATTATCAGAGATAACGCCTGCTGGTATACCGATCCCGCTGCACTGATACACAGGGTCAACAATCTTATTGTCGGGAATGCAGATGGAGATATGTTTGTGACGGTTTTTTATGGTATTATTGACATGAAAACTATGACACTAACCTATTGTAATGCAGGACATAATCCTCCTGTTCTGTTCCATGCCAATAAAAACATGGATTATCTGTCAGGGACCGGTATGGCAATCGGGGTTTTTTCAGATATGCCATATGAAATAAGAACAATCGCAATTACTCCGGGTGATACACTTTTATGCTATACTGACGGCGTAACAGAAGCAATAGATTCCAGGAAGAATCAGTTTGGCGAAGAACGCCTCATCCCTGTTATTCATGAGAATAAAGACCTGTCTGCAAGAGAGATAATCAATACAATCCTTGATAAAGTGAGGGCATTTTGCGGTGGGGAACCACAGTTTGATGATATCACAATTATCGTACTCAGGGTTTTATGACAGGTCTTTTCAGGCATTTTTTCGGCTCTGTCTAAAAAACAAGTGATACCATATCATCATGTTCAGGCAGGATGTAATTACATGACATTCTGACTTTCATATTGAAAATTTACTATATTATTTTAGAATTACAACCGCAGAGGACGCAGAGGGGGAAACCCAAGTGTCAGATACTCTGCAAACCAGCTACCCTCCGGGGTTACATCAGTTTCAATTAGAAGAATGGTATTGAGGTTTAAACAGTCTCTCTGCGTCCTCTGCAGTTAATCAATTAAATTATCAAACGAATGTGTTTCAACTGGAAAGATTTATGTAAGGAGTGAAAACGTGATTGCACTATCACTTGAAAAATCGACAGAGCCATTTTTTCATCAATTAATATTTAGTAGTACCGGTTTTGTCTGGTTTCCTTCTGTCCACGATCTGAATTATCATCTGCATTATGAATCAGGAGGATTATCATATCAGAACCTCATAGTACCAGTATGCGATTGTACCGATATCTTCTGGTGATGTTGTTCATCATTTCAGCCGGATGTATTGTTTCATCAGTTGCTGATGACCAGATAACAATTACATCTCCTGCAGGTATTCAGAATACCAGTACGATAAAGTTACCCAATCTGGTAACTTACGTTAATAAAGCCGGAGATTTTGCACGTTCTGTCGGAAAAGAAGCAGCTCTTGTGACATTTAACGATAAAAACGGACAATATACAAAAAACGATCTCTATATCTTTGCATACGACTATAATGGAACCACCCTTGCTCTCCCTTATGAGCCATCCCTTGTCGGGGTGAACCGGGTAACGGATACAGACATCTACAACAACCAGATAATTGCAGAAATTGTTGAAACGGCAACCAAAGGCGGGGGAATTGTCACCTACTACTACCCTGACCCGGCAGACGGAATGACAATCAGACAGAAAAATACCTATTGCACCCCGGTTGATGAGACATGGTGTATCGGGGCTGGAATCTATAGTCCACGCACACTTCCGGTACCGCCGGCAGAACTCACCGGTTCGAATCCGAATGCTGAAGAACTCAAAGCTTTTGTTGAATCAGCAGCTGTATTTGCTCATGAACATGGAAAAGAAGCTGCAATCTCTGCGTTTGCAGATAAAAACGGATCTTTCATGCAGGGTGGGATGTATATCATTGCATATGATATGAATACAACAAACCTTGCCCATCCCTACCAGCCATGGATTCAGGGTTTGAATATGAATTATTACCGTGATATTGATAATGTCAGAACCGTTAAGGCCGGACAATTGATAGCAGAACTTGGAGGTGGTTTCTCTCATGATATCTATCGTATCTTTGCAGGGAACCAGAGTCTGTACATCCCTAAACTTGACTATTTCATACCCATTGATGAGACCTGGTTTATCGGGGCGGGAACAATTAACCCGGACTATCTTCAGTACAGGGATGGATATCTCACCGATCTCATGATACGCGAGGGATCTGTACAGGATCTCGTAGACCTTGTTAACCGTGCTGTCATATATGCAGAAGAGAATGGTAAAGACGTGGCACTTACCGCCATCAATGATCCTAATGGCATCTTTACGACCGATAACATCTGGCTCTGGGCAGGTACAATGGATGGAACACTCATCGCAGATCCATTTATGAAAGATGCCATCGGTACAAACATCCTTGACTTTCAGGATTCGTATGAAACTGCAACCACAAAAGAGGCTATTGAACTCGTAAAATCGGGAGGCGGATTTGTCCATGGAATGTTTTCCAATACCCGTTATGGTGGTGATGCAGAGATACCAAAATTGATGTATCTGAAACCGGTTGATGAGACCTGGTGGATAGCCGGCGGTATCTATGGTGTACTAGTTGAATAGGATAAACACCAGGTGTCCAAAATCAGGATGCCAATTAGACCCTTTTTTCACCCGGGTTATCCTTTAATTGGGGTTGCCAGCACTGCATATGTATTTCTGATTGCAAACATATGGGATTTTATCAGGGAATCTTCCGGTACCGGGATACGAAACCCCGAAATTAGCGGGATTCATCTTTTGATATCTGACAGGTTGCCAGATTACAGATTAGGGCATACGCTTTTAAGATATCAGTCCTCGTAAGAAATCCAACCAGTTTATCCTTGGATTTTTCTTCTACAACAGGAAGATGATTGAAGTTATGGCTGACCATGATAGCAAGGGCATTCTCAAGGGTATCTGTCGGGTATATAACATAAGGAGATGAAGTCATGGCATCCTGCACGACCGTGCATAATCCTTCAACTGTTTTGATACTATGAACATCCCGGTTCGTGACAATCCCAACAAGTCGATTATTCCTGATGACAGGAAACCCGGTATGTTCAGTTGTTGCGATGAGATCATAGACTTTAGTAAGATTATCAGACGGGGAGAGTGTCATGATTGCCTCCTGTGGAATCATTGCATCACGAACCAGAATCCTTTCAAGTGTTTCCCGGTCATATTCCCCACGATGGGCACCGGATTGCGCTTTTGTCGGTACCTGTTCCTGAAAAATGGTCTTCTCCCCGGTTAACAGATTTGAGATAGCAACTGCAGCCATAGCAGGTATCAGTATTGTGATACTTCCGACCATCTCAACCACCATTATCAGGACCGCAATAGGGGCATTTGCAACAGCTCCAAAGAGGGAGATCATACCGACAACAACAAAAACAGGTACTGATTCCAACGGGACATAATTCGGACTGAGAATATGCATAATCATGCCGAGTGCCCCGCCAACTGCAGCACCGATAGTAAGTCCGGGAGCAAAAACACCACCGCTCCCTCCTGAACTGAGAGTTAATGATGTCGTAAGAATCTTGACAAATGGGAGTAGCACTAGTACGACAAGTGGAACCATAGAATACATCATGAGCTGGATGAAACCATAGCCGGTCCCCATACCCGCGAGACCAAGCATCTCTCCCTCCGGGGATATGAGTGAGAGAATAATGACCAATAGCCCGAGGATGAGAGCACCAGAAACCGGTTTAAGATAGAGTGGGAAATGATACCGATTAAATATATCAGTGAATATATCACGTGTCCGATAAAAGGTAAAAATATAGAGATGCCCAAACGCTGCACATAGTATCCCGAGCAGAAAAAACAGGGGAATCTGCTGAATAGTCCACCAAAGTGAACCAAGCGCAAAGATAGGTGAGTATCCTTCGAAAAACCCGAATATCGAATACCCGATAACCGATGCAATAAATGCAGGAATAATTGCGTCTGATTCAAAGTCCCGGGTATAGAGAATTTCTGCTGCTAGGACTGCTCCTCCAAACGGTGCTTTAAATATTGTCCCTATCCCTGCACCGATCCCGGTTGTGAGTGCAATTCTTCTTTCGCGGGAGCTGAGGTGAAGGATATCTGCAATAAGGGCTCCAAAACCAGCCGAGATCTGAGCTGCCGGCCCTTCTCTTCCCGCACTCCCCCCGGTTGATATGGTAAGAATTGCGGTAATTGCTTTTAAAATCGGAATTCTTTTCCGTATCCTGCCATCGCCATGGAATGCCTTTATCGCTGCATCTGTGCCGTGACCTTCTGCCTCCGGTGCATACCGGGTTACCAGAATTCCTGTCAGAAGACTCCCGAAACAGAGGATGGGAAGCAGGAGCAGAAGTGAATGGGGTTCTGACCACTGACTTATCTCAGCAATGGTCTGCCCTTCTTTGGGATATGCATACTGTAAAAAATATCCCATAAAAAATGCCGTCCCATACTTTAAGCCCTGGTAAAAAAGAAAGGACCCGACACCGGCAATCACACCCACAACTATTGCAATAATGAGGATTCGATTTGATGGCTTGATGCCGGATGATAATGAAAACATAATATAATCCGCGAGTTTTTATTATTAACCAATCCTATTTCATTGTTCTTATCTACAGTATAATAAACCAAAAAAACCAGTTTTTTAGACCA
>Ga0268279_1000731_pt1 | contig 20043 bp, 25 predicted proteins | sample saktaG_6_FD_190142 | JGI IMG/M metagenome (GOLD analysis project Ga0268279, IMG submission 190142) | Saline water microbial communities from Sakinaw Lake, British Columbia, Canada - sak_2010_1_5_80m | ecosystem: Environmental > Aquatic > Non-marine Saline and Alkaline > Saline ...
AGACACGGGAAAGCTTTACATATTTCGTCAAAGCTTTTTTAGAGACTTCCACGGCGTCTTTTTTAGGGATATTCCCGGTTTCCGAGTGCGCACGGACGAGCGCTGCTTCAACGTCAAGCATCCTCTGAAGTTTGACTTCGTCTTCGAAGATTTCTTTCACTTCAGCCCGCCCGTAACGGGATTCGATTGGATGAACAGACATTTCAAGTAATTATTTTACATTCAATAAAATAAATCTAAAAGAACCGTAGATTACTCTAAGATAAGCATTCGAGACCGTATAAGGTCTGACATGTCGTTTAGAATAGTGCGGGCGTTCTCTTGAGCGGGAACCACAACAATCTCTTCTTGCAATGCAATATCTAGAGTATCCCGTAAGTATCTCAGGGAAGAATTTCTAAGCTGTTTAACACCAGTCAGAATATCTTCCCGAGTACTACAGCCTATCACGTCCCTTATTGAATCAACACGGGCAGTAAGACCCTCGAAAGCTTCTTGAGCAGCCCCTTTTTTCCCTTCCTCGCATTCCGCTAAGAATTTTTTTTTCCCTTCAATTTCTGGGGCGACCTGTTTTTCAAAATACTTGCCGAATTCTTTTAAAGCGTACGCGTCGTGGATGCTAAGTCGAGTCCGCGGGTCAAGTAGGGCAGGATGATTTTCACGACGATCTCGGAGAGTCTGAACGATTTTAGTTGTAAACGAATCGGAAAGCTCACCGGCATCGAATCGCCCCCCAACCTCGTCTTCAACCGCAGCATACAATTTCAGGAGTGTTGGGGGTTTAAGACTGTCAATTGATGCTAGTATGGCGCCCGCATTTGGCCCACACAATCCAGCCTCAACCAGGTTATCCCCAGCAATCTCGTCGGCGCCCTGTTTTACTGAAGCCATGATTCTCCTTTGGATATTACCCACAACACGCTCGTCTTCGAAAGATAAACCCTCCCTATAACCGTTGGGTCCGGGACCTATCACAGTGTGAGGCATACCAAATTATTGAGTGAATGAAAAGATAAATCAAATTTCAGTACCTTAAGCCTCACACTCGGAAAGAACTGTTTTAGGGGGGGTTTTCAGAAATATGGATTTTTCCCCGTTGAAAAACTTCCTACTTTTTCCTCATCGCATGGGCGAGGTCGATGAAGTACACGCCTTCCTCAGTCTGGACTATTATGGGTTTGCCTCGCATGAGGGAGGCCACGTCAATCTCGTATTTACCCTCCTCAAGGATTCGAATTGTTTCAATCCCCAAGTTCAAGGACTTACCCTCCTCACGCATCCTCAGAAACTCCCGGTCAAGCCAGTTCAAAGACTTTTTATCTTCAACACGCGCAATCAATGGCTCCTCAACAACCTTCGAGTCATCACGAACTACGACTTTAGACTCAAAAACAGGTTTACTCGAGTCAAGACCACCAAAATCCTGATCCCGCACACCCCGGATATACATCAAAAACTTTTTCCCGCATTCACAACCGCCCTTGCGCATAATCCCCTTGAGCTCGTCCGAGCCCTCAAGATATATTTTACCGCAGACCGTACATTTATAAGGCATCGTTAATCTACTTCTTTCCAGCTGAAACAAGGATTCTTTGAGGCTCCTTCTTCATCTTTTTAATGAGCTTGGAGGGTCCAATAACAGTCATACCACCGGTCGTGCCTCCAAGAAGGCGGATCAACCATTCCTTCAAACCGCCGTCAGTCTTCTCCCTCAAGTTCGAGACCTCAATCCCCGGAAAATCATCGGAAACCTGCTTCATAGTCGATTCAATAAGTTCAGTCTCCTCAGCCGGGGATAAACTCTCCTCAAGAACAAGGATCTTATTCTTCTTAATCCTGTCAAGGATGAACTTCATTTTCTCCTTCCCATCCTTTTCCGCCAACACTTCTATTGAAACAAACTCTAATTCAATATCCATTTTTACTTCGAGTGCTTAGCTATCGTATCATACAATTTCGTGATGTTCTTCCCAGTCTTCCCGGAAACCGCCACAACCGGATGCTGGGGGAAAGCCTCCTGAATACGCTCCGCATCAGCATCTTTTAAATCAATTTTATTAGCTACAATAATAACTGGAATATTACGGGCTTCAAGATTGCCGATGATAGTGATGTTCACTTGAGTATAAGGGTCCTTTCCAGCATCCATCACAACGAGGGCAGTATCAACGTGTTCAAGCCACTTAATCGCCTCAATAACCCCCTTAGTCGCCTCCTTCGCCCGAGCCCTCGCCTCCGTCACATCAAGCCCGAATTCCAGAAAATCCTCGTAATCTATTTTAGTGGCAATTCCCGGCATGTCCAAAAGATTCATCTCAAGCGTCTTCCCAGACGCCTTCACAATAACATGCTCTTTCTTCTGGACCTCCCGGGTTTCGTGGGGAACTTCAGAGACTTCACCGACTGGAGTGCCAGTCCAATCCATCGATATTTTATTGGCGAGAGTGGTTTTACCTGCATTGGGAGGACCGTAGAGTCCCAGCCTAATCTTCTTCCTCTTACCGAAGATTTTCTTGACCCAACCTAGAAGTTTCTTAAACGGCACACTAGATTACCCCCCTGAAAGCATAAGGATTATATTAAAAGCTAAGGCTTAAATACGCACGCATTTCACCATAAAATACCAACCCTCAAAGCAGTTTTATTCCGAGAAAAATCAATCCAACAAACACAAACAGTGAGATGACCAATAAAATCAAGGCGAGGATTAAGGTCGACAAAACCACAGCTACTGCAGACTTAAATCTAGAAGTCTCATGAATCAACGAGAGTCCGATAACACTTTCCACCAAAACCAGAATCCACACTAAAAAGTGAATTAAATAAGCTCCAGAGGGGGGTAAACCCAGAACGTTGAACAGATATCCAATCAAGGAACCAATAATACCCCACACAAAAATTATGTATAAGAGCAGGACTATCGTAGATTTCAATTCCCCCCATCCTGCAAACAACTTGATTGTGAAGTGGGCGACCACACAGTATATTATTAACAGTAGTAGGCCGACTAGGGTTCCGATAAAGAAACCCCCAATTATGAAAAGTTTATTTAACGCATCCAATGGGAAGGAGGGTAACGCCAGACTGTTAGATTTCAGCAGGAGGAATGTAAGCCCTAGTGTGAATTCTATCAGGTAGAAATAGATTATTTGTTTTTCCGGTTTTTTAGAGGCGATTTCACGGATGACCTCGCCGTTAAAGGTAAGCACTCCAAGTATTCTCCGTAAAAAAGAGTTTGAGATTTTTGTTATTGAAAACTTTTTCAAGACTTGTGGTGTTTTTGGCCTAACCACACCACTAAATGTTTTCTTTTCCACTACAGGAGTCCTGCAGACTGGACACTCAATCCATTTTTCATCTACAATACTATCGCATTTAGGACAATAGGCCATGAAGTGATTTAGAATTGACGTTTATTAAACTTTTTAAAGGATTACTTCCAATATAATGTTTCTCCCGAATTGGGCATGTGAGGATTTGAAAACTTGAACCCGCAAATGGGAGGTGAACTACTATGGGATACCAGAAATACATTGCCGAAACATACAAAGGCATTAGGAAGAAAATTAAAGACCCCAAGAATGTTGAACTTCGTGAACTAATAGTTGAACGAAAAAAGAAATGGCGTAAAGGAAGCTCGGTCGTTAGAGTCGAACACCCTACGCGCATAGACAAGGCTAGGAAATACGGTTACAAGGCTAAACAAGGATTTGTTGTGGCGCGCGTAAGAGTTCGAAGAGGCGGTGCTAGAAACGCAAGGCCTCGATCGGGTAGAGGTCCCGGCAGGATGGGTTTTCTCAAGCTTACTCGTGCGAAAAGCATCCAGCGGATTGCAGAGGAGAGAGGCCAGAAAAGATTCCCCAACCTTGAGGTTTTGGGAAGCTATTGGATGTGGCAGGACGGCCAATACAAGTGGTATGAAATAGTGTTTGTCGACCCATCTCACCCAGTCATCCAAAAGGATCGTGACGTTAGCTGGATATCCAAGCCAAGCCATAAAAACAGAGTTTACAGGGGACTGACTCCCGCAGGGCGCAAGGGACGGGGACTTCGGAAGAAAGGAAAAGGCGCGGAAAAAGTAAGGCCCAGCATCCGAGCAAAAGGCAGGCAAGCCAAGTAAGGATTATGCAGCTCGACGGGGGAAAAATATAGAAAAATTACGAAAGTTTAAAGTGAAGTCTACACTCGTGATTTTACCCTATAATGAGGTTGACGGATTACAGGCCCTGTACGAGAAGATTCCCGTAAAGTCTGCCAATGAATTCTTTGCCAGGGACGGGAGTTCAACCGACGTAACCTTAGAATTCTACGGAAAAGAATAGGATAAGATACGTCGTTCAAAAAAAAAAACACTGTAGGGGCAATGCCATGCTAGAAACACTAGACCACGCAAAAAGGGACGTACTCGTCCACTTCAACCCTGACGGAAACGAAGACCCGGAGGACATACCAAAACTATTGGGAAAAATAAGTGGGGAGTATGACCTCGCAATCGCCTCCCGCTTAATAAACGGAGGCCTAAGCGACGACCCACTTTTAATCAGAAGATTCGGAAACAACTCCCCCACATTCCCGTCAAACGCCTTCTTCCACACGGGAGTAACAGATGCGATAAACGGTTTGCGAGCTATAAGGGAAAAAAGCCTTTTAAAGCTCGAACAAGACGCGAGCGGACACGAAATAGAATTTCAGATGACGATCAGGTGTGCGAGAGAAAAAATGAAAATCACGGAAATCACAATGCAAGAAAACCAGCGGATCAGCGGGGAACGGAAGGCAAAACCCATGGCTTATGGGAGTGCGTTTCAGCCTAATCCTCCTTAAAGAGTTGTGGAAAAGTAAGAAAAAAAGATAAAATAGAAAATTAAAATCACCTAATATTAATATTCAAACAACTTATAATATTGAATAGAAAAATGCTCCGGTAGTGTAGAGGACTATCATGAAGCCCTGTCGGAAACTTTAATAAAGTTTCATCAAAGGGACCATCTTCGGCTTTTATGGCCTTGATGACCCAGATGTGAACTACGTTAAGTTTGCTGAAAGGCTTCGACCCGGGTTCGAATCCCGGCCGGGGCGAACTCTCATCTTTATGGGCTGCAAGATAGCGTTTTCAGTTTTATGGGTTCAGGTTCCTGTTTGAGTGTATACAAAAATGCAATGTGATGTTTCCTACGTTGGATTTGATTGTTATTTCAATTCATAAAAAGTGGACTCGAAAAAAACCCACTTACCTTATGTCGACTGCTCCTGAGAAGAACATCTTCACCGACACAAAACAGGATACACACTACAACAACTTTCTGTCGTCGTCGGTTTTGCAGGTTCGGCCCGCGAGTTGACAGTTTTTTCTACATCATTTTCGAAAACAATACAACGTGGGATAGGTACATGTCAATCCACAAGATTCAATTTATAACTATTTATGTGAATAGGTAATAGTTTTACGTTGGGTGTTTGATGTGGCAGATATTTTTAATGTTGGAGGTATTACTGTCGGGAACATTATTTCCAGCATCATATTATTGGTTTTAACTGTCATATCAGCCAAGTTTCTAGTCAAAATATCGGATAAATTCATCAATAAGGCGAAGATTAAGATAGATACAACTCACTACTCCTTCTTCAAGCATGTTATATCGGCTTTGATATATTTGATAGGTTTTAGTATTGCAGTATATAACATTCCTCAGCTTCGTGCATTGTCTGTTTCTATGCTTGCAGGTGCTGGCGTGTTGGCTGTTGTGATAGGGTTTGCGTCACAGCAGGCCTTCTCGAACATCGTAAGCGGAATATTCATCGCATTATTCCAACCTATCCGTGTTGGAGACAGAATCAAGATCGATACGGTTGTTGCCGGAACTGTGGAAGACATTACTCTTAGGCATACGATAATCAAGACTTTTGAGAATAAGAGGGTCATCATACCAAATGCCATATTAAGTGAGAAGGTTATTGAAAACGCGAACTTGGGCGAGGATAAGGTCATAAAGTTCGTTGAGATTGGAATCAGTTATGACTCAGATATTAATAAGGCAATGATGATAATGCAGGATGAAGCAGAAAAGCACCCGAACTTTATCGACAATAGAACGAATGATGAAAAAAAGAACAATGAGGCTAAGGTTCCGGTAAGAGTGCTGGGTTTTGGTGATTCATCAGTTAACCTGAGGGCATACGTCTGGGCGGGAGACCCCAAGTCTGCTTTTATCATGGGGTGCGACTTGAACAAAAGTATAAAGGAGAGGTTCGATAAGGAAGGGATTGAGATACCATTCCCGTATAGAACAGTCGTATACAAAAGGGACATAGATGAGATAAATAATTAGGGTGTAAAGATGATTGATGTATATTATTTTGATGGAACCTTACAACGTGGTGGAATTGAGGTTATTGATAAATTTAAAGGGAAGAACTTTTGGATTGATATTACTGACATAACCGAACAGGAAGCAGAGCAGTTAGGGACGGCCTTTGAACTTCACCATTTGACCATCGAAGACCTACGGAACCAGGGCATAAGAATTAAGGTTGAGGAATTTCCGAATTATCTTTTCTGTGTTTTCTATGGCATCGAACAGGACGAGTCCATCGAGCTGGTTGAACTGGATTTTCTCTTGGGGGGGGATTACCTTATCACAAACCACAAAAAAGAGATTAAAACATTTAATGACCTGAAAAGAAACGATGAAAAATTAGGGAATCTGCTGAAAAGAGGATGTGATTTTGTATTACATAGATTGCTGGATATTGAGGTCGATAATTATTTCCCGGTACTGGAGAACATTGACGACCAGATTGAGGACATCGAGGAAGAAGTGACGAAGAACCCGAACCCGGAAATGCTGAATGAAATCCTGAAAATCAAGAGGAAAATTGCCTTGATAAAGAAATCAACGCTTCCCCAAAGGGAGAAAATCGGCTTCCTCGCAAAAAATGAATACAAATTCATTTCAAAGAAGGCCACCCCCTACTTTCGGGATGTCTATGACCACGCCATTCGAGTGTCTGATTCAGTGGACAACTACCGGGAGGCGATAGGCAGCTCATTCGACGCCTACATGTCAGCTGTTTCAAATCGGATGAACGAGGTTATGAAGGTCTTAAGCATCATAGCAACCATAGCCCTCCCCCTAACAGTCGTTTCAGGGATATACGGCACCAATTTCGAAGTGCTGCCAGGAGCAAGCATTAAATACGGGTTCTGGTTAATGATGCTTGTGATGGGGTTGATAGGAGGGAGTATGATGTACTTCTTCAGAAAAAGAGGATGGTTTTAAAATTAATTCGAGAATAAAAATGTCTAACCTACAAGATTTCGTCGAAAAAAAGTTGATTGATGGTGCTGGAAAGGAGATTGGGACAGTCCAGGGTTTGAATGTCACTTTACCCGATTACCGAATATATTTGAGGGTTATGGGGGGGAAAATAAGGGAAGTAAGAGGTCGAATGTTGGAATTCATTCCCGTTTCTGAAATCGATTCCATAGGAGAGGAGATTACGTTATACAATGATTTCAGATCATTAAAAAGTTATGTAAAAGATATCAATATGGAAAATGAAGAATCCCATAAACTCATGGACCTAATTGGCCTTGAAGTAAAAACCTCTGATGAACAAATACTGGGGAAGGTTATTGAGATAGAGTTCAATAAAATCGATAAGAAACTTTTTTTAATCGTCGCAGGGGGAAAAGCTGAACACATTTGGGTAAAGGGACGCTTGAAGCTACCGTTTCAGGAGATAATAGAAATCAACGAATACTTAAAAACCGAGCTTGAATACCCTACACTAAAAAAGAGAATAGAGGAGATAATGAAATAATCTTGGAGGTTAAAAATGGGAGAAAAAAAGCACTTTACGGCAGAGGAGGCCAAGAAAGTAGGTGAAAACCTCGGCATAAAATGGAAAAAGTTTGACGTCGACCAGTTCAGAATAGGAATGGATATTGAACTGGAACACGGACTCTGTGACCCTAAAACCAACGTCAGCAACGACGACCCCATAGTGACGGGAAATATTGCGTTAGCACATCTAAACGAATTTCCAGACTATTACACTAGATTGAAAAAACTGGAGAAAGAGGCGGAAGCGTACTGGGAGGGGAAAAAATAGAAAATTAACATATAATGATAAAGAATTCAAATCGTTGAATCCCCCAGTTATATAACTTTAAATAAAAGATACATCCGGAAACGAACCCTTTACTATTGTTCTTTCCCAAGGCAAGGATTTCATCGGTTCAAAGCCTGAAAACGGTAGAGAATTGAACCCGATGCTACAAAACCTGCCTTCGGATCTGATTTTATCCCCTGTTTCTCATCTTTACATAGTGCAAACAAAGGTTTGCATGTAAGTAATATTGCGGATTTGTAAGCGCTCGGCCGAGGCGAGATTTCTACTTTTAGGGCCTCTAGCTATCGTTTTTAACAATTCTAAGTTATTCTTGATGTGGGAATCCGAATCGATTTTTAATGTATTGTCGCTCAAACCTCTTTTTCATATAGTATGAAGTGTCTATCTGGCTTGTAGTAGTCTTTCACTGTTGTACTGCCTTTTACCTCAATTGTTTCGCCTTCCCTGTAACTGACGTTTTTGTAACCCAATTTCTCAAACAGTTTTTTTGAGACGGTGTTTTCAGGTGCGATTGTGACTTCTATTCTCTTACACCCACGTTTTTTAACCTCTTTTTCTTCTTCCGCGAGCATCTTTTGAGCTATACCCTTCTTCCTCATGTTCGGATTGACACCGATTTGCCATATAAAGAGATTGTCTGGATTGTTTTGTGAGACAAATCCAAGTAGAAAGCCTACTATTTCCCCTCCTTTTTCTGCAATAAAACATGTGTCTCCGAAATATCTGAGTATGATTTTATAGAAAAATGGGGGGTGGGTGTCTATGACTTCTACATTATCGACGAATTCATGCACGTTGAGGAAATCATCCTGTTTTGCAGTGCGAACAATGATTTTCATTTTCTCATCTGCTGTATGCGCTCTTTTTTTTTATTAAGCATTTCTATAGATCCGATGTCTGGTCTATGGTGGAAGTCCCCGTTTACATGCGAAATAGCTTCTTCAACTTTTTCACTGGCCTCACTTATGGATTCAGCTTTTGCAACAAAAACGATTCCCCTCTCATGATCTACGTTGATTCTCCCATCATCATCCAATCCACAACTATAATAAAACTGAACTCCTTTTTCCCAAATTTTATTTTCATCGAAGGTGACATTAAGAACTTAGTTTAGTTTTTCAGGGTACTGGGGGGGGACGATATATTTACACACCGATGCCTGGTTATCGAATTCAAGTTGTTGTTCTTCACCATCAAATAGTCCTTCAATGACTTGAACAATGTTATTTTTCATTACAGACATGGTGTTCACCCATTCTGGATCACCTGGGCGGAAGTTGTATTCAACCAGTTTGACTCCATCAGCTGTTATAATAAATTGTCCATAGAGAAATCCACGGAAATATTGGCTTGTTTCTTCTTTGAAGGCTTGTGCTGTCTGCTTCATTATTTTTAGTGCAGTATCGTAATCGGTTTGCTCCATAAAAGGTAACAAGTAGCTACTGTCTGCGTATGATCCCATCCCACCAGTATTAAGCCCCCTATCACCTACAAGCTTCTTTTTGAAGTCCTGTACTGCTGGAGTTGGGAGGATGTGGCCGTCAAAGACTAAACATTGAATTGTGAATTCTTCCCCTTCCATCTTTTCTTCTATGAGGACGTTCTCTCTGCCGTTGCGCGCACTTACGAAACTTTTCTTGATGTAGGTTTTCACATCATCCTCACCGTGTAGTTGGTCTCCGTAAACTTTAACACCTAATCCTCCCATGAGCCCGAGTGGTTTCACAGCAACCTGCCAACCCAGATCACGGGCGAATTTAGTGGCTTCATCTGCTGAGGTACAAATTTTGTATTTTGGATTCGCATAACTGGCACATTTATCTACTAGATTACGTGCAAAATCCTTATCCGACTCTAATTTTGCAGCCATTTGGTTCGGCCCGAATACTTTTAATCCCCTCACTTCCAATGCATCGACTAATCCAAGTGAAAGAGTTTTAGTTGTTGTTACTAAGACCAAGTCTGGATTAATCTTTTTAGCATAATCAACAATAGAGTGAATGTCACTTAAGCTACCAATCTTGTGACCATTAACCAACTTTATGATTCCTGGATTCTTCGTATCCATATATATGAAGGCATCAACTTGAGGAACTCGTATTATGTTTTCGATTGTTATGTTCTCCTTCGCCCAACTAGCGACGATTAGGACTTTTTTCCCGTTCTTTTGTTTCTTTTTTTCAGCCATCTTCACCCTTTCCAGTTATCACTACAACATGCGGTTTTGTTAAGGATTTCTTATTTCCTTTGCCATCCAGATACTTAATGAGAGCTCCCAACGCAGCACAGGATGCAGGCAACACATTAATACCCTCTGATTTTTTTATCAATTTCGCATACTCAATCAATTCATCGTCAAAAAAACTGTATGTGGCGCCATGGGAGTCGTATATTGCGTCAAGAGCATATTGTCCGTCGTATGAACGCCAGTTTATTAATGGTTCGTTTACCTCTGTTTCTTCTATGGAGTAGGGATCCAATTCAATTATTTTCTTTTTCCCAAGGTTATAAGTTACACAGATTGGATTCGAACTTGTACTTCCACCTAACATGTGAGGCATCCGTAATAATTCTTTTTCCCTCCATTTGATCCTATATCCGAGGTGGATGCCAGCTAATGTTGTGCCATTGCCAAGGGCAACAGATATTGTATCCGGAGTTTCTATCTCACTGATTAGTTCATTTGCAATATTTATGTAGCCAAGCATACCGAGGACAGTATTTTGTCCTCCAGGATTGGCATCATACCATTTATTTTTGTGGGCTAGTCGCTTACTTTCCTCCACTGATGCCTCGTATTTTCCAGGGATTCTGATGATGTTTGCTCCGTATTCTTCCATGCAAGATATCCTTTTACCTGTGAATTCTTTGGGAACACATATGTGGGCTTTGATGTCTGCTTTAGATGCCATGTAGCTTATTGCGACCCCATAGTTTCCACATGATCCGACAGTTATGTTCTCTTTTCCGTAAATTATTGCATCTTCGATACAGTATTTGGCTATGCGATCTTTTTGGGTTCCTGTGGGATTAAGTCCCTCGAATTTTAGGTATATGTTATCTATGCCTAGTTCTGCACCAAGTACGTTGGTTTTAATGCAAGGGGTGTTACCAACATTCTTTTTTCGTGATCTAAAAGATTTAGTTTTTCTTTTTATCTCTTTATCTGATTTTATTCCACTCATAGCTAATCCTCCATATCACTAGACATCAAGTCCATACCAGATAATTTTTTAATTATCGAAACAACAGTCTCATAATGGTCGTCTCCACACAACTCGAATTTATCTCCAAAATCCCGTGCTACCGATTTCACCGTTTTCCCCCCATCACAGGATTCCCATACAAAAAATATGCATTCACCAAGTGCATAACGAGTGCCGTTTGAGTTTTCGACCATCCCAGTATACTCTGACTCGTCGTTTAATTCTGCCTCTCCTTTTCTTTTTGGTTTTTCCGAACTCATTTTATCATTTCACCGGTACGTACTGTATCTATCCAATAATTGGATTATTTCTTTAGCTATCTCTGGCTCAAGACCGTTCTCATATAGCTCATTAACGTATTTTTTTGCTTGAGGTATGCTCAATTGAGAGGCTTTAACAGAAATGTTTGCCTTGAATGATTCTACGTTATCCTCATTGGAGGATTTCTCAAGTATGTCCGTCAAATCAAAACGGAAATACCTCTCCTTGCGCATATCCAACATCTTCTCCCGACTCGGCTTAGGAGATTTTCTTTTTTCCTGGTTATGGGTTGGCCCATACCGTTTTTTCCCAAACCAACGGGGTTTCTTCGGCCCTCTAGCCAAAAGCTATCAACACCTTATTGTTTAGATTCTTGAGTGATGATGAAAATTGTTCATCTACATCAGCTAATGAGCTGGAGGTAATGTCATGAGCCTTGATTAACAACTGTTTCGACTCATCCTTATCAAGAGTGCAAATGCAGTTTTTCCAGAGAAACAAAGAAGTCCGGCTTACATCAAACGATTTACCTTTACTATTCTTCAGATACTCTTTTTCTTCTAAAGTAAATAACTCCTCGATTTTCGTTGGTTTCGACATAATATCAACCGTCGTATTCCTCCTTTTGAACTTGAATCAAACCAAATTCAATCCTTTTTCCTGATTTAAGCACATCATCCATAAGTTAAAACACCCTATTTTATGGATTCCACCAACCAAAGCAGCTAAATATCCCCAAAAAAGGGCAAAGTATTACAAAAAAGATGTAACCACTCCACTCAGCAGAGATTACTCTCTATCACTATTCAATGAATAGAACTATAAAAGTGTTGTATTCATCAAACCAAAAAATAAAACACTCCTTTTAATGCCTGATTCGCATGTGTAACCAGTGCAAACAAAGGTTTGTATGTAAGTAATATTGCGGATTTGTAGGCGCTCGGCCGGGGCGAAATCCTGTCCTTCTATCAATGTGACTTGGGGGAGTAAAAAAGCCATCATTTGAGTTTATTTTAAAATAAGAAGAAATGTATTGATTTTGGTGTTGTCTGGGGTGTAGTATATTAAACTAATGCTATCATATTTATTGTTATGGAAAGCTGGGGGTGGCATGCCACCATACTTGTAGTGTTATTGATTTCTTCTTTTGCAACTAGTGTAAGTGCTGTTGAGCCTTTGGCGATTGACGCACCCGACGTCGTCGGCTACTGGGAGATGTTTGACGTGTCTTTGAAGATTGACGATGACTACATCCAGAAGAATGCGAGAATAATAGATATCAATATTGGAGGGGGTACTGGAGGTAATCCAATAACTGCTTGGACCAACCTTCCGCTTGACCAGTACAATTATATCGAGAAATATCAGTATAATGGGGAGAAAGTCATACCTTTTAAACTCCAATATTTTCCAAGTGGTTTGAAAGGCAATGAGACAAAAGTCCGGGAGATTTCATTCTTGTTTTATAATGATAAAAACGGGTTGGTCGCAAAAGCCACAAGAAACATTACTGTCGTCCCAGTTAAAGCATCCTTCAGCCTCCCTCAATCAGGGTTCACCTGGGACCAATTTAAAGAGCCAGACCCATTCCACCATACGCTAGCCGGCGAATATAAAAAGCAAGTAAACGGAATATACTGGAATTCAGAGCGGATAACCTTTGAAATTAGAACGGAATCTCTTGCTATGGCGAATAAATTCGGGCAGGGTTCACTTGAGGCAAGAGCAGACCAGGGTTATCTTTCAGGAGTTGAGGGTTCAACTAAAATCATTTCTGGTGACATAGTGAAAAAATATGGTGGGGTTACTGGATACTACCGAATATGGCAGTCAATCCAACCGGGGAACTGGGACTCCGCCAATAAAAAAAGATTTGAATTATCATCTGTAACATACTCTGCTGTAATATTCACAAACTCCACAACTTTCATGGTTTACTGGAACTCCAATGACGAAGACAGCTCTGGAACGCATCTCACACATGAGGAAGACATGAAAAAGAATGCGGAAGCCTTTCTCTCATCATTCACCCTAACCCAGAAAATAAACCCTTCAGTCACGCATCAAACAATAGTGGATATTTCAGGCAGGCCAAAGACCATCACCACCGCCGCAAATCCACAACCGACCACGACAACAACACTACCACCCTCAGGCGGAGACTGCTCAAACGATAAGGATTGTCCGAAGGGAGAGAAATGCAATGCCTGCCACGAGTGTGTGTCTACTCCACTTATTCCTCGTTCAGAAGCGAAACTTGACTGGAAGGTGGAGGCCTCACTTGATAAGTCGAGCGTAAAAAACTCTATACAATCAAAGGTTCTACTGACCGCGGTTGCCACACCCGTTGTTACTGATAAGTCTGGCAAGAAAATCAGCTTGTGCGATGTCCGGGCTCCAGGTCCTGCAGGCGGTGCGGCGATACAGGCGAGGATGGCTAATGAAAAACCATACGCCGGCTTCGTAGAAGGCTTGATAACAGACCCAAGAGAGACTCTTTCCACTCCAACACCATTAACTGTGAAAGAAGAGGGTATGAAGGTCCAGTGGGTGATACGACCAGACGACCGGAAAAAGATTGTCGGCAAAGTATTCGACGTGTCCGAGTCAATCGTCGTAGTGGTCAACGACGGCAACAAGGAAAGTGTAAGCAGGGAGATGACGCTCACACTCACCGAAGCAGGACCCTCCGTAGAGTATAGTATGCCACACATGGAAGCACAGCAGGGAACCTCAAGGGCAATAAAAGTTACGGTAAAAGATGATGATTCTCCAAAAGTCTGGGTGAAGGCTGTGGCAACAGGTTTCGGACACATCTCCTACCCGGACAGACCCAAATCACCCTACAAACAGATTCTCGTAGAACAAAAAACCGGAGACCGGATAGATTTCGCATACCACGCCCCAAAACTGGGGAACTTCAACATCGGGAAAGCGATTTCATCACTTTCCATGTGGAACCTGCAGAAGGAGGGTGCGAAGGCAACCCTGCGCGACTCACTCGCCATAGGGGTGGGACATGGGGCAGGCAAGCTCATCGACCAAGCCGATGATTCCTACAGGCTTGCACAAGCAGGCCAAAGGACATACATGGCAGCTGGAAAAAGCGCGAAACAAACGGTAGACTTGGCAAAAAACACTGCTGCTGCCAGCAAGTACGCGGAAAATGCAAGGAAATTCGCGTACGGACTCAAGGCGGGAAAGGGAGTATATGATGTGAATTCTGTCGGACAGACACAATATGAAGAACACCAGAAGTCACAGGACAGTAGCGAAAGACAAGAGAAAACCAGCTCTGAACAAGCCGCAGAATATGGGATAACAGCGATAAACATAGTCCAGATGTCTGTGACGGCATTAACGTTCATACCAAACCATATACCTGGAGTCGGCCACCTCACAAGCGCAGTACAGGTTGGAATAGTCGGGTCCACCAACATTGTCAAGGCAGACCTCCAGTACTGGGCTAACTCCGAGAAAATAAATCGGGCGAAAGAGCTCTTCCTCCCAGACCAGGTCCTCGTGATAGTCGAGGATGAGAGTGGTTGGCAGCATGTAAGCATTGTAGAGATGAAGGTGGCATTCCATGAAATTTGAGAAGATAGTATTCACAACACTTGCAGTATTGCTTTTATGCGGACCCCTGGTTCACGCAAACTCAGATTCACCTCTTGCCGCACTCGATGAATTCTACAGGGCAGGACAAAACGAGGACCTCAATGCGTATCTTGTATCACAGGATACGGAATACCTGTATCTCACTGAAACAGAGGAGAATATTAAGACATGGTTTCAAGCCCACTTCAACGTAGTCGATACTCTCAGCTATGAAGTCTGCAATCCACAAGTCATACCCGCAGACTACGGCAGCTTAATATTCTACGGCCTCAAATCCAAGGTCAAAGTGACTGATACTGGGGAAACAATAGACATTGACAACGACATGGTCGCATTCACAATCCCAAAGGACGGCGGCTACGTCATTCGCTGGAGCATCCTCAGAACCCTCTGGGAGGGGAAGCTTGAGACCCATGCAACCGTCATGAGCGCCTACCAAGCCACAGTGGAGGAGATAGGGGAAGACAGTATTAAAGAGCAGTACGAGTCTGAAAATGGGGGTGGCAATCCAGCGGACGAGGAAGCAAAAGATGAGGGAAGGGGAATAATCTCAAAGATAATCTCGTTGATATTCACAATAATAAAGTTGGGAATAGTCTTGGCCGTACTTGCGGTAATCACGATTGTTGGACTAAAATTATTGAAAAACAAAAAGATCAAAACACAACATGGGAGAGAAGCGCCCAAACCAGACCCCACGGATGAGGGAAGGAAGACGCAGGTGGGAAAACCCAAAAAGCAATCAAAGTCCAAATATTGCACAGAATGCGGTTCAAAGCTGGAAGCAGACTCCATCTACTGTGTTGAATGCGGGAAAAAACAAGGATAGTACCCACATCTTCACCACAAATAAAATACTACTGTCTTAAGCGCTCGGTCGGGGCGCTTTTATTACCTTGGTCGCCTGAATACTGCGGGCTTTTAGCCCGCAGATGAAAGGCGACCTTGAATTTCTTGGGTTTCTAATTTTGTTCCATACGGCGGCGCGCCCGCCTTCGGCGGGCCTTTGGAGGGCTGCCGTATGGAGGATGCCAAAATGAATGTGTTTAGCGTGAGCCATGGATGTGGTCAGTGCAGTTTCCATTTGGTGTGGAAACCAAAATACGCGTTTAGTATCTTGGTGGGTGACGTTAAGAGTGAGTGTGAGCGTGTTTTCCGGGAGGTCGCGGAGGACCGCGGTTTCGTGTTGTTTGCGTTGGAGGTGATGCCTGACCATGTTCACGTCTTCGTTGGGTTTCATCCGACGGTGTCAGTAAGTGAGGTATTGCAGGCGTTTAAGGGCGTCAGCGCACGCCGTTTGTTTCAACGGTTCCCGCACCTGCGCCGCCGCTACTGGGGCGGCCACCTGTGGAGTCGCGGCAAATTCTTTCGCAGCGTCGGCAGCACCACCGACAAGGCAGTCAAACACTACATCGAATGCAGCCAACACGGCTGGCACAAAACCAGCCGCGAAATAGAGGATTTGGATTCAAGACAAACCCGAATAATCCAATACGCCTAACTAACATAAAATACCGCGGCCTTCAGGCCGCGGATATTTATTTGGAGGAACTTAAAACAACACAATGTATAATAATATGGTTTTTTCAGGTTTCTCTAAGTATCTGGCGTTATTACCCCATGATTATTCTCAATGCATCAATAAATCACACCCAATTCATCCGTTAATTAATGTGTGTAAATCCAAAAGGAGGTGAATGACATGGTAGCGAAAAAGAAAAAGACTGTGAAGAAAAAAGTTGTGAAGAAAAATCCGATGAAAAAAGTAGTGAAAAAGAAGGTAGTGAAAAAAGTAGTCAAGAAAAAAGTTGTGAAAAAGATGCCTGTGAAAAAAGTTGTGAAAAAAAAGACAGTAAAGAAAAAACCGGTTAAAAAAACAGTCAAGAAAAAAACGACGAAGAAGAAGAGATAAAAGCGTTTGTTGAGGTTTTACTTGTTACCCTCACCGCATATTTTTTTTTTAACTCACTTATCTGAATTCCCTCTAAAGCCTCAGCTTCAGGTAATCCAGAAACCATCGCAAGCTGAAGCGCCTGCTCTTGACTGATCAAATCCTTGTGAGAGTGAGCGTCAGTGTCAACGATAAAAGACGCACCTGCCAAAAGGCCCACTTCCGCAACATGCTTATTACCTGTAGTATGTCAATGTCAGCTAGACTTACTGCGATAGAGTTCGTGCCGGGTTCGACAGGCTCTATCGGAGACTCACCGTGAACGATGATTACTTGGGCGCCCAAATACTTAGCCACACCAACAAGCTTTGGGATCTTATCCTTTAGAATGTGAGTGAGTTCCACACCAACTAGCACTTCAATATCCCAGGTTATTCATCCAAAAGCCTCTGCTGACAGGAGAGTACATGCTCAATGTTTGTGAAGTCTACGTGATCTGTCAAAGCACTTAACTTGTAACCTGCAACTTATGCACGCCGAACCAATTCAACTGGAGATAACTCTCCGTCTTAAAAGAAAATGTGAACAGGGTATTCGCTTTGCCTTCCCAGATTCATATTGCATTATTATTGAAAGTTGCATTAGATTAATGGTATGGATATCATCTTTCTCGGAACGAGCGGTTGCATTCCCACAGATAAAAGAGGCCTTTCAGCAGTTGCTTTAGAGTATCTGGGCGAGCTTTTCCTGTTTGACTGTGGGGAGGGGACGCAGCGGCAGATGAGGCATGCGGACTTGAATTTCATGAAGTTGGATCACGTATTTTTAACTCATCTTCACGCCGACCACTTTTTGGGTCTTGGGGGGATGATCCAGAGCATGGATTTTTTAGAGCGCGACAGGCCTTTGAATGTGTACGGCCCTTTGGGAGTTGCGGAGACTATGGATTCCCTCATTAATCTTGGGACTTTTCACTTAGACAACTTCAAGCTGGTTGTTCATGAGGTTGATTCAGGGCTAGTTTATGAGGGAGATAGGTTTACTGTATCTTGCGTTAAGACTGTTCACACTAAGGGAAGCCTCGCATACTGTTTTGAGGAGAAGCCGCACCGAAAGTTCGACAAGCCGAAGGCGCTTGCACTTGGGATTCCGGAAGGTAGGTTTTTTTCAAAGCTTCAGAGAGGAGAAAGTGTTGAAGTTGACGGAAAAACATTTAAACCTGAAGATGTCTTGGACGAACCCATACCCGGGAGAAAGGTCGTATACACGGGAGACACGAGGCCAACAAATAATGTTGTGAAGCTCGCCGAGGGTGCGGACGTGCTGATTCACGAGTGTATGTTTTCGTCTGAAGATGAGGAGAAGACCCGGGACGCAGCTCACTCGACGAGCAAGCAGGCGGCACAGGTGGCAAAAGATGCTGGCGTTAAAAAGCTTTATCTCACCCACATAAGCCAGCGCTACACCGAGCCTGAAAAACTCGAAGCTGAAGCACGGGAGATATTCCCGGAATCCTACGTCGCTGAAGACTTCCAACGCGAAAAAGTCGGAAAACACTGGTAGAACCTTTACTAAAGGTTCATCAAATAGGCCGTCTTCGCTTTTGGCGCGACGACCAAAATATATTTTTCTCTTCTGCTTAATGAATCTATGGGGCTTTCAACCCCATCGAATACATTCTCACGAACAGACTCATCGAGACCGAAGGTCGAAGATGGGTCTCGCATGTAAACTGGGCGTGACAGTTTCAGCACTCATAAGCCTCATCACTGCGTGAGCTCAGCGGCAAAGTGTCATCACGTATTTAAGAAATTGTAGTGTGAGTTTAAATCAGGGGTTTTGATTACAGTATCCTACTTTAGTCTGATTCTAACGGAGATGATGTTTACATATCGTGGACGCTGGTTTAACATGTTTCAATCCTACTTTAGTCTGATTCTAACCTCTCTTATACCAAACGGTGATGCAAGTGACTATACCAGTTTCAATCCTACTTTAGTCTGATTCTAACCTGATTCTTACGGTATAAAATGGGATTTCACAGCTTAGTTTCAATCCTACTTTAGTCTGATTCTAACGACCTGGAGGGTGCTGACCTGCGGGATGCTAAAAACCTGTTTCAATCCTACTTTAGTCTGATTCTAACGCTCACACAAACGGCACCATGCTTGATTAATGTTCTAAGTTTCAATCCTACTTTAGTCTGATTCTAACTTAAAGGCGGGACGTGTTACGAAAAAAGGGAAGACTGTTTCAATCCTACTTTAGTCTGATTCTAACACTGAAGTGAAAGGTTGGGAGTACCAGAAGTTTTACACGTTTCAATCCTACTTTAGTCTGATTCTAACAACTAATACATTTATATACTATAACTGCATATACTAGTTTCAATCCTACTTTAGTCTGATTCTAACGGTGGACGCCGACAAAACCCCCTTCAACCGTCTCCCGTTTCAATCCTACTTTAGTCTGATTCTAACCATTAAGGAGCCGGAGCCGCCTGAGCCTCCAGAAAAGTTTCAATCCTACTTTAGTCTGATTCTAACTGGTCGGCAAGGAAAAGTGGGGTAACACTGAAATATGTTTCAATCCTACTTTAGTCTGATTCTAACTCTGAGGAAGCTCAACCCGACTCAGAGGAGGCAGCTCTGTTTCAATCCTACTTTAGTCTGATTCTAACCATAGCCAATCGGAATACTATACCGAAACCTCACGTTATTAGTTTCAATCCTACTTTAGTCTGATTCTAACCTCTGAACTTAACAGGATGCTCCTTACGTTATCCACGGTTTCAATCCTACTTTAGTCTGATTCTAACTAAAAGAGAATGGTTCTCTATTCGTTCAATTGAATTGGTTTCAATCCTACTTTAGTCTGATTCTAACCCTAAAAAACGGCGGGGGGCTTTCATAGTTCAAGTTAATGTTTCAA
>Ga0268279_1000733_pt1 | contig 20036 bp, 17 predicted proteins | sample saktaG_6_FD_190142 | JGI IMG/M metagenome (GOLD analysis project Ga0268279, IMG submission 190142) | Saline water microbial communities from Sakinaw Lake, British Columbia, Canada - sak_2010_1_5_80m | ecosystem: Environmental > Aquatic > Non-marine Saline and Alkaline > Saline ...
ATGGACAAAAGTTTCAATGGGGCCACGACTTTCCAGCCATGGATAGAGCCGCCATTTTTCGGCCTTTACTGCTATCGAAAAAATGGCGATTTGCGAGAGGTTCGTCAACTTCTTATAAAACATTCAGAATGTGGGCCCTTGTAAGAAGGCATTTTCGCTAAGCATAGGCTTTTCGAGCGGGTCCCAGGGTTTTGGACACCACTCCACCTCTCGCAAAGCCTCTGCTAAAATGGGACCTCTTCGGTCCCTTATCCGTCCCACTGGATGGACGGCCCTGAGAATATAGGGGGGCTTGATATCCAGAGTGTCTGCTCCCCTAGTTATTTCTCAAGGTTTATATCGATTACGTCTCCTGCCGACCACTTCGTGTTGTGGCTTGCGACCACCACCGCTCCGAGCCGCGGATCGTAGAAGGCGATCGCTGCCGCGGGCGAGCCGTGCAGGAGGTGAAGCGCCATGCCGTAGCGCCAGATGGGGGCGCGACTTTTCAGCCATGGATAGCTTATTACATGTCGCTGTAGCGGCTGACAAATACCGCCTCCTGAGTGCCGGGGATGGGCTTGTTTTTCTCGTCATACTGGGAGCGGATGTACTGGCTGTCAATTCGCTTTTCTTCAGTTGCGGAAAAGACGCCAACAGACATAGTGGTCATGCCACCGGTAATATCTGCCACAATCTCCTCTGGACGAAGACCTTTTTCAGTCAGCCAGTTCAAGATAATGTCGGTCTTCGACCGGATCTCATCGATGTAGTAGGGATCGATAATCTCTTTCTTGAAGTGCTCTTCATCGAAGTCGAACTCTCCCCTCAGCTGATTGGCAACGTCTTCGGTCCTGTCCGAGCAGATGAGAGCAAGATACTCTGGTTTTTGCCGCCGTAGAGCCGTGCGAACGGTATCAGGCTGCCCGCCCACCGTGAAGATCAGCCCTCGCCGTTGTACCTGGAAAGCGACATTTTCGCCTCGCAGCGGTGGCAGGCTTTGATTGAACAGGCCAATCATTTTGTATATTAAAACCAGAAACGCCAGTCCGCCAATGGCTGCTATTACTGCCCGGGAAAAATCGCCATCGAAGGCGGCTGATAATACGATCTGAAGAAATACTAGTTGAATTAATATAGTTTCCCAGTTAACTCTGAAATACCGGATTAATTTGTTCATCCAATCCCTCCTAAACAAACCTAGTGGAGCCCGTACGGCCCTCGGCTTACTGCTCGCCAGAACCTCATCTCTCTTTGCGTTAATGATCAAGGTTTATATCGATTACGTCTCCTGCCGACCACTTCCGGCTGTGGCTTGCGACCACCACCACCCCGAGCCTCGGGTCGTAGAAGGCGATGGCCGCCGCGGGCGAGCCGTGCAGAAGGTGGAGCGCCATGCCGTATCGCCAGATGGGGGCGCGGCCCTCGACGACGACGAGCGATCCGCGGGGGATTTCCGGGAGCGGGGGGAGGGGCTCGGTGGGGGTGATGGGCGAAGAGACGGCGATGGAATAGATGACGTGGGATGTCATTTTCTACCCCTCTTGCCTTTTTTGCCCTTTTTGCGAATGTGATCTTCTCTTGATCCAGGAACCGCAAATGCGTAACCTTCGTCCATCACACCTCCAATCTCCAGGGACGTCTTCTGTCCGATATCCAAAGAGGGAGCATCTCCAAACTGTACGAATCCGCCGAAGCCATCGTCTGCTTTGAAGTAAGCCTTTCCCCGTCTTACATCGGGATCAGCCTCTCTCGTGACTTCAATTTTCGCTCCTTTTTTGTATTTGGGCCTGCGAACCTGCGGTTCGTTGGCCTTCGAAGATGCTTGCTCACCAGATACTGCCTTAGTGAATATTTTTGCGGCCGATCCCTCATCGGACCTTACCAACCGTCCATATCCTGCGTTGGTCTTGCCACCGATGCCCCATTCCTTCAGGGCCTCCGTCAACATTTTGAAGGCTAATTTAGCCCACTTATCTCCATCATCGTTTTGCACATCGCAAGAAACCGCAATATGGAAGCTACCTGCGACTGATAGGAAGGTTATAGGGGTTGGACTATCAAAGTCCGTCGGGGCTGCATCATCCTTATTTGAATAATAATTGCTATGATGGGGTGTCATCACATCCGGCTTTAAAGCGTCGGCCAGGCTCTCCGGAGTAATCCAGGCATCGTAGAAGATGATGTGGCCTGAATCCTCAGAGGTCCCGAAGATGGTTTCGTGATAATCCCCACCTAGATTGAACTTGGGTTCAGATGCACCCCAGACCTGATCGCAGTAGTGAGCAGCAAGGCCCTTCAGTGCAGATCCTGGGATCAATGGTGTTCCGTAAGTGTGCTGAAGAGTGAGTCCGGTCTCAAGCACATTCTCACCACCAAGGCCGACAATCATACGTCCACTCGTTAAAAAGATGCCTTCCTCCTTTGGTATCTGAAATATGGTAGAGTTATTAGCAAAAGCCAATCGATATACATCCATCGAATGGACGACTGCCTCGCGGATAGCTTCATGGAGCTTATCACGAGCATCCTTATGTTTGTCATCTTTGACCGACAAACAAAGATATCTGTCCCTGAGAAGGCCCCCATTTGTGCCGATCGGTGTGCCGTAATCGTTCCAGACATCCAGGATAACGTCTCTGCATGACTGTGACATTCAAATCACTTCTCAGTTGATACTTCTTGCTTTTCACCCAATTCTTCAGTCGCCTCTGCGTAGCGCTTGATCCAGGTGGCGCACTCAATCGCCTCTCGTGTAATTTGCTGGTACTCCACCAAATCAACGGTACGAGAGATATTTCCTAGAACGCTATTGTCTTCGATTCGCATCACATTTGCGAGATCGTCAAGGTATGCATTCTTATCTTTAGCCTGAGCAAACGCAACCGCTTGAGCTAAACCGCACGAGTGAACGAGTGCGGGAAATTTCTTGGCAAATTGCCGATAATCATCTCCAACATTCTTCTCAGGTGAGAAGCATCTGTACGCTTTCTGGGCTCTCTCCTGCTGCTTTGTCGTTCGGACCATTGTCACTCACCTTCACCTTTCGTGAAAAGGCATCTAACCCTGCCTTTGCCCACGGTCGCCTTTCCTCCAATCTGCAAATTCAGAGTTTTGTCCGGACAAAACTCGCTGAAGATCTTCTCCTGAGTTATGCCTTTGCCGCTGTAATCCCGGTCGCACCAGGCAAGACCGGCAAGGATTGTCTCAGACGGCAAGGATTCCTCATACCACAATGCGCCCCCTACGACGATCTTCTTTTCCTGATCGATCTTAATCCTGGCATTGACCTCAGTCCCGGTCTCTGAAAGGAAGCTGAAGCAATTGTTGGAAAGAATGATAAACCGTTCTTTGAATATCCCTTGCCATGTGGCATCATTCGGAAATAGAAGCCCTGCTAATAGCTCAGCCCATTCATTTGTTTCTCCATTATCGGTGATAATCGAAAAGTCGAGATCCTCAAGGAGGACATTCCCATTTCTTTCGACTTTAGATTCTGTCGTGACAACAACTTCGTCGTCCTCAAAAGACATTTCGACGGGTCCGCTTTTGTGCCTGGCAGAGTCGAGATCTCTCTTCAACCTCTCAAGAACCAGAGGACAGGCAGCAAAGGCAAATGTTCCGTAAAGGCTGCGGACAGGCAGGCAGACGATTCGAGCATCAGATAGAACAAGAGCTCCGGCGTTGCCCATATCATCGCCGCCCTTTCCGAAAGCGGCTTTTATCAGATCGTTATCTTTGTCCTTCCTGACAAAGTGTTCCCTCATGACGCCCTTGACTGAGGAACCTGGAACAAGCGGCCAGCCTGTCACCTTCTCCCTCATGATTGGCAAATCAATGAACCCAACCCCACGACCTGATCCAACATGAAGTGGTGTAATAGCATGAACCCAATACATTCTAGTGTTAACCATAAACCTTGCACCTACTGTCCCTTGTTATTGATCTCCTCATTTTTCGCCTCTTTCCAGATGCCCCAGACCGCAAGACCAAATCCATCTTTACGGTCCTGCGGATTATCGCAAACCGACCCAAGCCAGTGACTCTTTGCCAGGGCACTTGCTTCAAGCCCATTCAGAGCTTCAAAGAAGTAGACCGAGCCCGCCGGGACCAATCGGCGAATCGCTTTTGGCCCGCGACTCTTCGCTTCCGCACTCCAGCCCGAGATCGGCATCCATCGATCGACACAAGCTGAAATCAACCTGAGTTTCTGGCTGTCTGGCGCACCTGGTGGGGCGCCTTCAAGGACGTCGCTGCCGTCTTCCAATCGCTTGAGCTCCAGCCATCCAGGCAGCCAGCCGTTCGAAAAGATCGCTGGTGTTGCGAGGACCATTCTGATCTTACCTGAATTTAATTCTGTTAGCTTTGATGAGATATCGTCAGGACAACTCCAACCTGTTGGTTCCTCGGTTTTGGCCCATCGGACGAGCCTTCTCTCTCCGCCAAAGGGATGAATCTCATCAAGTTCGCCGATTAGCTCCTCAAAGACGCCAACCGCCTCGATCTTTGCGGCCAGACGAATTCCTTTGCCTTGGCAACGCGTGGCTAGATCAAGGCCCACGCTCATGAACAGCAGTCCATCCTCAGCCGCTCCGGTCTCTTGCTTGATTCCGGTATGAACGCGCTCATCTTTCTCTGGAGCATCGAGGAAATCAAGGTCGTCCTTCTTGCATTCCTCGTTATCCTCGTCTTCTTCAATTTTGATTTTCGAATCTGGAAAAAGATGGAAATCGGAACCGTCCGGATTCGTCAACCATGCAGTCATCTTGCTCATCGACCAGAATGCGGGTATTTTTTCTGGCTTGAAATCCGCATCAACAGCATTAGACAACATCGTTGGCAGAAGACCGCCCCTTGGAAGATCGCAGTCCTCTCCATTTCTCATAGCAGCAGGGCGCAAAGGAATAGCGATTATTTTCTCGCCCGTCTTTTTTGCAAGAATGTCCTTTGGGATAGGGAGATACAACTGCGTACCTTTCATTGGAAGGGGACCTGCAACTTTGATATCCAATAGGTCTTTCACGTTTTCATCGGAAAAGCCGCCGTTCATCTTTCCCAGCATTGTCCGGAGCGCCCCCACCAAGACAGATGGATAAGGCCAGTCAAGTGATCTCATTCGAATGCCTTGATTTTTTCCAAACGGTCTGCCGTCTCGTGCAATGATCGGGTCGTGTGGTGTGATGGCGAGATACATATCGCTCATGTATCCACCTCCTGGTTTTTTTCCATCCTGTCTGCCATCTTCATCACTTCAGACAGCTTTCTAGCCAGGATCAGCTCATCTGCGAGATGTCGAACCTTTTGGTAAGAGTCCTGTCCCTGGAGCATGGAATCGATCTCCTCCTCGGGGATTTTCTGACCATCTCCGCCTCCGGGCCTCTTGCGTTTTAGCATCCTTTTTGCATCAGCCTTGATGAGGTTCTCAAGTTCCGCTTTTGGAGTACCTTTCCAGCTCCTGTAAACCTCTGCTAGCTCGCGCATCTCGTAAGCAGCCTTGTCAGGCAGAACATTCTTGTTGTGCATCTCAGCCCACTTCGCGAGCCTCTTATCAAGGCTTTTATTATCATATGTCCACTGCTCACGAAGACAAATCGGGTCCCCGCCACCTCTTTTGTGCAAATGGACCGCAAGGCCGTTTCTATCACCTTGACCGTTCTTGTCAGGCTCTTTTGCAGCCTTCTCAGCCTTCTTTCCGTAATCAAGCAGATCTTCCATGGGTTCAAAGGCATGAGCAATTGCGATACCGACAGATAACGTTAAACTGTCTTTACTTTTTCCGGAATCGTTCTTGATGAGCTCAAGCGCTTCAAAATTATCATGCAGTTCTCTCGCCGCTAACAAGCACTTGTCAACAGGAAGGAAGGCTAGGACGTCGTCTCCTCCAGAGTAGACCAGAACACCATTGTGAGACTCAACGATATTCCTGGCGATCTTGGCAAACTCTGAAAGACTATTAGAGAACTCGCGATGATCCCCGAGCTTCTCGATCTCGAAGATCGCTTTTCCCATGCGGTCGCCGTCAGCGATTAATACGGCGACGTATGGATCAGGCTCACTAAATCCAAAGCAATCTTTGCCCTTCTTTTGGAGCTGATCAACCTTTTTCTTGATCTTTCTCAAATTCGCAAGGTCATCCTTAGAAAGATTATCCTCGCACGAGTCCGAATTATAATCCGGATTCAAGAATTTGAACAACCTTGATGGATAGAAGATCTGACCGTCAAAACGAAACTCCATTTTGTATTTTTCATGATCACCGGTTCCCGATGAAAATCCATTGTCTCCTTGACAAAGTTCTCTTATTTCATGAAGAACTTCCTTTGCCTCCGGGCCATAGCCAATGACGCCACGAATCCAAGGATCGACTGCCACTCGGACCACTGACGGGAAGGGTACCTTTCCTCCGCCAAGACGTTTTGTAAGACCGACAGCACAGAGTTGTTCCCCGTTTCCGAGCCTGAGCCGAAGAGCCAATTTCTTTCGAATTTTCTTGTTTTTCGTCAGCACGCTCTCTCTTGCCCCGTCGAGAGAAGATTTTGGGATGATTGTGTGAATTCTTGCAGGAGGATTAAAATCCCGAATCGATTTCCTGCCAGAAAGAAGGCGCATCAGACGCTTGTGATCATCTTTGTAGACAGACCCAAGCGGTGCCCATGCCGCGTAAATCGGTATCACATCGAATGTCAGTTCATCCACGTCGGTGACCTGTTCATTCCAGAGGTCCGGGTCAATGGAATTTCTATCCAGTTTCTCAATCTCTTTCTTTGTCTCATCTGCGTAGCGCATCCAGGCTTTTTTGGCTGCGATCCTAGCATTTTTGTTAATATCTGATGGTGATGGCTCGATGCCGTCTGGGAGCTCAGCTAAGATAATATTTGCCACATTGAATGCGTAAATCTCTTTTGATGGTTGAGGTGGTTCTAGATCTAAATGCCCTTTCTCGAGTGCAGGGAAGATCAACAAGCCCCCATCCTCAGCGATAGATTTCGCGGCAGCCTTGCTGATTTCCGATAGGAGATGAGAGCCGAACCACAAGTCACGAGTACGTCGAGCAGCAGCGATGAAATCTTGAACAGAGCCAATCGAGATGATAAAGAGATGCCTGGTCATAAGCCCACCTCCTCGAATTTATCATTCTTCTTTGCGAAAGCGACAAACGCCTCAAGGGCTGAGCCAGTTGTTGTCAATCCTGACATCGGAGAACCTCGGTACTTCGTCAACGTCGGATCGCGGATTCCTTCTCGACCAGTGGTGTGTACCGTTCTTCCGCCTACCTTCAGCTCAACCTGGTTCAGTGGTTCAGTACTCAACCGAATGATGAGCGGCACCCCCTTGCGGCCATCTCCAAAGGCGATTGACCTGAGAATAATAGGGCTAGACATTCGCATAGATCCCGCCGGGCAAAGCTCGCTCTCAGGCGGGTCTCGAACATCCTTGAAATGAAACACAATTGGAAGTCCTAACTCTGCTCTTGGGAACGAGTCGTCCGGGATGTGACTTAGGCGTTGATGCTTTGGCATTCTAGATCCAGTAATCTTTCGAATTGTCTCTGGTTCCGGCCACAGTGAGCGACCTGGCATTCTTGAGTTGCTCGAACTTCCTGGATTTCGTCCAACGCCAACACCCTGCCGGAAAGATCTCATTATATCGATCACCGCTGCCCACTCCTCCACGGGTTTGCCCTCTGTTGAGCTAATCAGGATCTTCGCCGGAAGCGTCGGCCACGCGCGTTGTTGCAGTTGACCAATGCCACCCCCATCCAAATGATCCTTGTACCACTTGCCGATGCTTGCAACATCTTGTGGAGCGGTTTCTTTGGAGAACAGGGCCCCACAGCCTCTCCTGGTTCGTGATCCTATCCCGCCGAAGTTCGTCCAGGCCCAAATCGCAGCTTCAATATCAGGACCGATATCATCGATTTTCTCTGCCTTTAGGGGCTTCTTTTCCCGACGAAGCGCGGCATTTTCTTGATCACGCAAATGCTGGAGCTTCTCATGTTTCAACCAATTGATTTTCAGTTGGAATGAGAATCCTTCTTTGCAGATCGAAGATTCCTTCTCTCTAGCCGGAAAGAGTACATAGCTTTCTGGGCCGTACTTGCTTTGAAAACCATAATGATCGGATGCTTTTCTCTGTCTAAGCGAACCGGAGCTTGGCTGATATATTTGTATGGTTACTGTACTTGGACTATCCGGTGTCCCCCATACCTCGCCCTCTCGATTGAAGAGCTCTGTGACAGTGTCAAACTTCGCACCCCTCGTTGCCCTCCACCAGAAGCGAAGATGGCCTCGGATGCTCGAAGGCCGGATGATCATTTCAAGATCGTTCTCACCAGGCTTGACGCCACCTCCGAAGATCGGAGTTATCACGTGAATTAAATATGTTTTTTCGCAAGAATTTGGATTAACATCCCTGATCTTCGGTTCTTCTTTTGGATACTCCAAAATGCTGCGTGTCAAGGCTTCACCCTTCCTCGTTCCATCCTCTTTCTTTTCGTCATCAGATCATTCCCTCCTCGATCTTCGCCTCAAACCCACCCATCCCAAAGTGCGCCCCGTACCCCAGCGCCACCGGCCCCCGCACAGGCTCGGAAAACTCGATCCGAAAACCGTACCCGCAGCTTCCCGCCCGCCTGCCGTTGCCCGAGCTTCGCGCCCTCCTGAAGCTCGACCAGCCGGTCCTCTGTCCCGCAAGACTCGTGAAAGAGACGGGCTCGACGGCTTCGGGCTCGGGCAATCCAGCCAGCCTCAGAAGCCTCCGGAGCTCGTGCTCGGGGCTTCCGATCTGAAGGCCCGTGGAGTCCAGCTTCGGCGCCCCGGCGCGGGTCGCCTTGGGGTGTCTTGTTGGGATGAAGGGCGTTCTTGAGGTCCATGATCTGGACTCGGCCAGGAGGGGGGACTCGCCCCTGTTGGCGTCGGTCCCGCCGAAGTCCTCGGGCTCGCCCAGGCCCAGGAGGGTGAGATGCGCTTCGAGCCCAAAGCCGCAAACCTCCCTGAGGTCTTCCAGGGCGGACGTTTCCAGGGGCCCAAAGCCCGCAGGCGCGTATACGGTGACGTGAGTGATCTCGCCGCCTCCGCCCCTGCCAAGTGCACGGTTTGACTCGCTGAGGATGTAGGCGTGGGCGTGGCCCTTCAGCGGCCTTCCCTCCCCGTCGCAGCCTGTGAAGGTGGCCGAGCCGTCCGAGAGCTCCACCAGGGCGGCGTGAACCCTCTCTGTGAGGAGGATGGCGTCAGTGAGCCTCGGAGATGGAGTCCGAGATGGAGACGGAGATGGGGTCCTGCCGTTCAGAGAGAAGCGCGCCACAGAGGGGCCATTCGCTGTCACTCCATTGTGAGTATCAGGGGCGTATTGGTAAGAGCGGGAGTGTCCTGTCTTATCAAAACCGGAAAGTTCAGCAGTCGTGGGAGGATTGGATCTTCCTCCAAAAGAGCAGCTAGTATGGGGCGCTTCAGGGCCTTGTGCCACCTTGAAGAACTCTCGTAAGCTGCATTCGTCACCAGGTCTGCCTCGACTCAATTTTCCCTCCTCACTGAGGAAGTAAATGCTCTCAGGAGCTTGCCGGGCATCTCATCTCTCATCGTTTAAAATGATGTTTTGTTCTGGGATAAAAGGATAATCCAATTCTGCAAATGTGAATCGAAAAATTATCCCAGATTGTGCTCTGTCTCTGTCTGGATGATAAGACCCGATCGAAGATTTCAAGATGGATCACGGCCAAATAATGTAAAACTCGGACATTGGACTGTGAATTTCCCGCTCCTGGTGACGTGAGCGTTTTGGGTGCTTGGATATGAGAACTGGCGTTGCAAACCTGCCCCTACACGGCGGAAGAGCTCCCCCCTGGCTCTTCAAAAGGATGGTGCTATTGGCGGGGGCCGTAGTTGAGGCCGTGATCTACGAGCACGGCACCGAGGAGCTTCTCTGCCGCGTATCCGATCCCTGCTGGTTCCAGGCGCTATCCTGCGTTCTGGGTTTCGACTGGCACTCCTCCGGAACCACGACCACCACCACGGGAGCGTTGAAGATGGCCGTCTCTCCCGAGGCCCACGGTCTGGGCGTTGCCGGTGGCAAGGGCAAGACCGGCAGGAAAGCCCCTCACGACATCGAGACGGCAGGCGAGCTTCTGGCCCTCTCGCCGGAGAAGATCGAGGATCTGAAGCTCGCAAGCAAGATGGCGGCGAAGGTGGATAGCGCCCTGGTTCAGGACGGCTACAAGCTTTATCATCACGTCATCATCTTCACTGAAAAGGGAAGCTGGGCGGTGGTGCAGCAGGGGATGAGCGAGAGTTACGCGAGAAGGTACCACTGGCTCTCCGACCGGGTGGATAGCTTTGTAGAGGAACCCCACAGCGCCATCTGCGCCCAGGAGAGGCTGAGCACCGTATTGGACCTCACGTCTATGGAGAGCAGGGAGAACCGGGAAGTTACCCTGGACCTGGTGAGGGACGGCCCCACCCATTTTATGAGGTACACCAACCAGAGAACCCTCTCGGACTTTTCGAGCCAGTCTGGGATCTCGGATTTTGCAGCATCGCGTCCTGCTGATCTGACCCTGCCCAGGCGTCACGAGGTCCTGCCCAGTGATCTTGGAAAGGATGGCATCAAGGCGCTGAAGATGGCCTACGAGATCCAGCCTGAGAGCTACGAGGATCTGATCGCTCTGAAGGGGATCGGGCCGAAGAGGATCCGGGCTCTGGCCCTGATCTCCGAGCTGATTTACGGTGCCGAGACCTGCTGGAAAGACCCAGCGAAGTACAGCTTCGCCCACGGCGGCAAAGACGGCTATCCGTATCCCGTCGACCGGGAGACCTTCGACCATTCGATAACAATCCTGAAGGAGGCCGTGGAGAACGCGAAGCTGGATAAGAGGGAGAAGTACGACGCCATCAAACGGCTGAAAAGGTACACAGGCGCAGATTCAAAGGGAGGGGATCAATTTTGAAGCCGCAGGTTGGCTGGCCTCAGGGGGATTTAAGCTCGAAGACAAAGCTCGAAGGGGAGACTGCACAATTTTGGCCGCTCTTTTTTTCGATTGTATCACCAGTTTATTAGCCCATGAAATCCATAATGTAATCCAAGTTCGATAAGAAGGAGAGAGATTTGTGACCCGAAGTAAATCTTTCGGAATTAAGTTGCTGGCAGCGTCGATGGTTTTGCTCGCATCCTTGATCGTCCAGGCTTCAGACCAGCAGAGCCCCCTGACCGAAGAGGAGTGGCAGCTGGCGCGCCAGGTCAACGAGTATCGTGAGGATAACGATCTTTCGGCCGTCCTGGTCACCAACTCGTTGACCAAAGTCGCCCGAGCCCACGTCGCAGACCTCAATGCGTACCATCCCGACACGGATACTTTCGGAACGGGCGACTGCAACCGCCACAGCTGGTCGAGCCACGGCGACTGGACGGCGGTCTGCTATACCGGGAGCGCCCAGGCCTCCGCGATGTGGAACAAGCCCCGCGAGATCACCGAGAGCTACGATGGCAACGGCTACGAGATCGCATACTGGAACAGCCAGGGCGCGACGCCTTCATCCGCCATAAATGATTGGATGAGCAGCAGCGCCCACAGCGACACCATCCTCCAGCGAGGAATCTTCGCGGGCACAGTCTGGCAAGCCATGGGCGTGGCCATCGACGGCAACTACGCCGTGGTCTGGTTCGGCAAGGATCCGGACCCCGCAGGTCCCGTGCCCATCACCGACACCTTCGAGGCCGAGGCGGCATACGCTGGCCTGACCCTCACAGCCAGGAAAGAGGAGTACGCTCGGGGCGAGACTGTCCAGTTCGTCTTGAGGAAAGCGACTCCAGGCAGCGCAAGCCTTGAAGGGGCGTACTACGAGATCGAGAAAAATGTCGATGGCGAGTGGAAACCCTACTTCAAGACGAATCCAAATAACTGGCGCTTCAAGACGCCTCTCATCGAGTTCGGCGGCGTGGCGAAGGGGATCCAGTGGGACCAGCGCCAGAGGGGAGATCCCGAGAACGTCGCCTCGCGGGGCGGGTACCGGATGAAGTTCTATGCGCCGGAGGCCTTTGACGGCTTTTTGACCGAAGAGTTCGAGATCGTTTAGGCGATCGTCGCAACCGGCGCCTTGCGTCTCCTGTGGCAAGACCGAGATCCGACACAGGAGACGCTCGAAGTGCTGCAGCGCGAATTGAGGCTCGAATTACCAGCGAACATCTTGCCCCAGCCCCCATTTCTCGGCATTTGTCAAGGCAAGCGTGGCTGCAACTGCATCTTGCACGGCCACGCCCACAGATTTAAAAACGGTGACCTCTTCTGAAGATGTCCTCCCCCTCTCGCGTTCAGAAATGATTTCGCCGATATCTAGCGTGGATGTGCTCTTCGGCGATTTGCCCCAGCTTTGTGGGCAGGATCAAAGATATTGAAGGTCCCAGAGCGCCAAAACCGATATAACGGATTAACATAACGAGGATAGGATTATGTCAATGACATACATCGGGATCTTTTTTTCAGTCCTCTTGACCGCTTGCCTGGTCGGCAACTCAGGGGCGTCGGAGGCCTCGGCTGAGGCTCCAAGCCCCTATTTGACGCCGATCGCCAACGGCAGCACCAAAGAGGAGATGGTCTCCTTTTTGGACGAGGCAAAAGACTACGTTCTGAAGAACGGCAAGGACGAGGGCCTTGAAGCCTTCGGCGATCCAGCAGGGGAGTTTGTCAGGAGCGACCTCTATGTCTTCGCTTACGACTTCGACGGCACGCTTCTCGCCCACCCCTACCTGCCGGAGCTTGTGGGCAGAAACAACCTCGACCTGGTCGACCCCAACGGCGTTCCCATGATCAGGAACTTGATGGAGGTGGCAAAGCGAGGCGGAGGCTTCCTTTACAGCGTTTACCCAAACCCCGTCCAGGAGAACATGGAGGAGCTGAAGCTCGTCCGCGCCCTCAAGGTGGACGACGACCTCTGGATAGGCTCGGGAATCTACCTGGCAGCCCAGCCACCCCGCTTCAGCCCGCTGGATCGGGAGTCTCTGAGGGAGTTTGTGGATGAGGCACTAAACTACTCCGTCGAGAACGGCAGAAAGAGCGCCCTTGAGGCCTTCAACGACCCGGCTGGGGAGTTCGTCCGAGAAGACCTCTACATATTCGCCTACGACTTCAACGGCACCACCCTTGCTCTGCCCTTCCAGCCCGATATCGTCGGTGAGAATCGGATCGAGGTTGAAGACGCCAACGGAGTCGCCTTCATCCGAGATTTTCTCTCCCTGGCCAGGGGCGGTGACGGCGAGTCCTACTACATCTACCCAAACCCAAGAGAGAACATGACCGAGGAGTTGAAGCTCAGCCGCGTGACGAAGGTGGACGAGACCTGGTTGCTGGGTGCGGGAATCTACGGCTCCCGGGCTTCAGCTGAGAACCTATCTGAGAAGAAGCCCGCAAACAAGGAGGAGCTGAAGAACTTCGTCCAGGAGGCAGCCAGCCACGCCCTGGTGGTGGGAAGGAAGATGGCCATAGCCGAATTTATGGACACCGAAGGCCCCTGGGTCCGGGGCGACGTTTACATCTTCGCTCAGGACTTCAACGGCACAGCGCTCGTCCTCCCCTACCTCCCTTCGGCGGTGGGAACCCGCCGGCTGGACATTCAGGACGAGCGAGGAGTTTACATCAACCAGGAGATGCGCTCCATCGCTCTGAACGATGGCAGCGGTTTCTACGAGTACCGGTGGCGTAACCCCATCACCAACCAGACCGAGCCCAAGGTCAGCTACGTGATGAAGGTGGACGAGACCTGGTGGCTCGGAGCAGGGATATACGAGTCGTAGCCGGGGCGATCCCGGCCCACTTTTTAATGGAAGTTCGGATTAGATTTATCTTTCATCGAAAAGATCGACGATGTGAAGAAACCCGGAGGAAGATTCATGCTCGACACGCTTAGAAAGAGAAGGAGCGTCAGAAAGTACAAGGACGAAGATATCGAGCCCGAGGTCGTCGAGCTCTTGAAGGAGGCTGCCTTGCGCTCACCCACCTCCCGCAACTTCAGGCCCTGGAGGTTCGTCTTCGTAGAGGACCGATTGAAGCTTGAGGCCCTCTCAAAGGCGAAGCCGAGCGGCTCGTCTTTTCTCGCAGGAGCGCGCCTGGGGGTCGTGGTCTGCGCCGACGAGGACGAGTCGGACGTCTGGATCGAGGACTGCTCCATCGCCTCGATAATCCTGCAGCTCGCAGGCCAGAGCCTGGGGCTTGGGTCCTGCTGGATCCAGATAAGAAGGAGGATGCACACCGATATAGAGACCTCGGAGGATTACGTCAAGGGTATCCTCGGTCTTTCCGAGAAGATGAGGGTCGAGTCGATAATCGCCTTCGGCATCCCCGACGAGGAGAAGGCTCCGGTTCCGTCCGAGGATCTCCAGCGCGAGAAGATCTTATCGATCTAGTGACTTGTGGAGATGAAATATGACTTGGTATACGATTGAAAGGCGAAGAAGCGATTTCACTCCACATATTTTTCATACCTTCTAGGTGTGATCGGAGCTAGTAAAAGCTAGGGGTGCTATTAAGCTGATGAAGAGAGCTTTAGAGTTTCTCCAGGAAACTTTAGGTTTAAAGGGCATAAACAGTATTGTAAGCACTTCTGAGATCTCAAACGGGATCGTCTCTTTGCAATAGGAAGATTGAATAAATTACTTATATCATCTGATGCTAATAATGTATAAATGCACTGCACCGCAAGTGGCCTTACTAATATCGGAAAAAAACGAAAAGAGAACCAGGACACTTTTCGAGTTGAAGAGGAGGCAGGCCTCTTCGTAGTCGCCGATGGAATAGGCGGATTAAAAAATGGCGCCTTAGCATCTCGGTTTGCAGCAGATAGCCTATATCGTCTCATTAATCAAAATACGCATCGAATAGAAGACAATCCAAAAGAGATTTCTCTTTTTATAAAGGAAAATATCGGTGAGATCAATAACATATTAAGAGAGATAACCGGCGGGGACGCAGGTACGACATTGGTATTGGCACTCATCGTAGGAAGGAGTGCCTACATCGCTAATCTAGGTGACAGCAGAGCTTATCTATTTCGCAAAGGCGTTTTAACGAGGCTCACAAAAGATCATAACGCTATTTCCCTTCTTTTGGATGCGGGGAAGATTACTATAGAGGAATCGAGGCACCATCCTATGCGTCATTTGCTAACTAGGTACATGGGAATGGTAGATGCAAATCCAGATGTCAAAAAAATCGTTCTTGAGGCAGGCGATCGATTGCTCCTATGCACTGATGGTCTTTGGGCTATGCTACCGGACCGTGAAATTGTTCATGTTCTCTTGGGGTGGAACGGATCTAGCAATGTATTAGAAAAGTTGATCGAGAAAGCCAACGAAGCTGGAGGATATGATAATACTACGGCTGTGCTTGTTGATTGCATAGATCATCCAACAACGCAGAAGACAACATTAAAATTTGATTAAACTTAAGACTAACTGTAAGCTGTTAAAACGTCTTGGAGGATTTAAAATTGGCTGAATATCAGTTTGGTAATTTGATAGGGTCTGGGGGATTTGGAACCGTCTTTGAGGGTAAACGACTAGAAGATGATTGGCCGTGTGCCATCAAGCAGATTCGTTACCCGTTCAATGATGATGAATTAAAAAGATTCTGTCGTGAAGTTAGACTTCAGGAGAAGTTGCGTCACGAAAATATTGTGCAGATTATAGGTCATAATTTCGATGATGAACAACCTTGGTTTGTCATGCCAAAGGCGCTATACAGCCTAAAAGAATATCTTGAAAAGAATAATGGTGAAAGTCAAATCTGGCTAATTTATCAGATCGCTGCTGGAATAATCCATGCCCATGAGAATGGTGTGATTCATCGCGATTTGAAGCCGGATAATATTTTATTCTTTACACATGACGGAAATCATGATATCTATGTTGCTGTGAGTGATTTCGGATTGGGGCGGTTCTTCGATAGGGATACTTTAACTATTACACAAACGAACATCGCTATGGGTACTATCCAATATATGGCACCAGAGCAATTTAGAGACGCAAGAAATGTAGATTATCGTGCAGATATTTATACTCTAGGCAAAATATTCTATGAAATATTGACAGGAGATGTTCCATATCCTAATGTGGATTTCTCTAAAGTTCCCCAAAAATTTCGCTATATTCTTCGAAGAGCCTGTGAAGATGATCCAACAGAGAGATATCAGAATGTTAAAGAGATGATTCACGATCTCGATTTAGTTACCAAAGAAGAGCGATCATTTACGAAACCGGCTAAGATAATACGTTCTGAAGTACAGGCGATTATTGAGGCGCTGGAATGTAAGCCAGAAAGAATTAAATTAATTGCCGAAACCCTTGTAACTAATACTAGCGATAGCGAGGTTTTAACTGTAATTTTCCCACAATTGCTCCCAGTAATTATTAAGAATCTGATTAAAGATCATAAAATTATATTTGGTGCTGTTATAAATTCGTATGATGAAGCTGTGAGCGGACCACTCCCCTTTGAGTACTGTGACGTTGTAGCCGATTTTTATGAAAAGGTATTCTCGCTTACGGATTCGGATGACGTAAAGATAATGATACTGAAACGTCTTCCAAAACTGGGACATGATCATAACCGATTTCATGTTGGTGGAGTATTTGCAAGGATTATCAGTGGGATCGACGAGCACTCACTTGTTTTAGAAATTTTGGAGATTTTGAAGTCTGATGAATCTGTAGCAAGATGGTGTAAGCCTTATCTTGACCAGCACAGCATACCTTCAGTAATTAGAGAATTTTTAAATGAATTGTAGATAAATAAATTCTGGAACTATACCCTGTAAATTACAACCGATACTGAGATACTCACCCCCTACCCATTCTATCTCCATGAAGATCGGACGAAAGCCGAAGCCCGAGTCCCCCGAAGAGATGCACCTCGTCCATCACGCCCTCGAAAACCCGATCAGAAGAAGGATGATCATCCTGATGGTGGAGGGCTGCCTCTCGGTCCGGGAGATCGCCGAGGCTGTCGGCCCGAAGATGCTGGACTACCACCTCAGCAGGCTGGAGCTGGCGGGGCTCATCGATGTCGGAGAGGGAGGAATCATAACCCTGACAGAATCGGGAAAGTCCTATGGTGCTCTTGTCAAGTCCCAAGCCGAGAAGAGCGGCGCTGGATGAAGGTAGCGAGCCAGGCGAAACTTTTGATCTGCGAATCTCAAAATCCTCCAGCCCGGGATGGGCGGAGCGATCCGGGTCCGATCATCCTCTTTTTGCCCTCTTTCGGATCCTCCGCTTGTAAGCCTCGTGGCTTACAAAAAGGAGGACCGGGAAGGGGAGTAGGATCCATAGATATCCAGAGGGGACGTGGGCTGTGTTGAAGACCAGCTGGACGGCACCGACGTTCAAGAGGGCGTATATCCAGAGGAGCTCGAGGAGGATGGCCACTATCAGAAGCCTGTTTTTGAAGAGGCCCCGGCTGAAGGCCGAAAACTCCCAGGATCTGAGGGTCCAGACGTTGAAGAGCTGGCAGGTCACAGCGCCCAGGAGCGTCATCGTCATCGCCTGTTTGTGGAGAAAGGTGTTTGAGATCGAGAGGTCTCCGTAATGCCAGCCGCTCAAAAACAAAAACCCGAGGAATGCGGTCATGGCCGCAGCCCCCTCGATCAACCCCAGGAAGAAGTAGCCCCGCTTGAAGACCTCCCGGTCGAGGATCCGCTCGTACTTTCCTACAGGCGGCCGCTCCATGATGTCCCGTTCCGGAGCCTCACTTCCCAGGGCAAGGCCAGGGAGCATGTCGGACCCCAGGTCTATGGAGAGGATCTGGATGACCGAGAGGGGCAGGGGAATTCTCAGGAAGAACTGGAGGATGTAGGGCACGATCTCCGGGACGTTCGACGAGAGGATGTAGGTGACGAACTTTTTGATGTTGAAGTAGACGGTCCTCCCCTCCTCTATGGCGGCGACGATCGAGGCGAAGTTGTCGTCAAGGAGGATCATGTCGGCCGCCTCCTTGGCAACCTCCGTCCCCTTTATCCCCATCGATATGCCGATGTCGGCCTTCCGGAGGGCCGGGGCGTCGTTGACGCCGTCGCCGGTCATCGCCACCACCTCCCCGTTCTCCTGGAGGAGGGCAGCGATCCGCAGCTTCTGCTCCGACCTCATCCGTGCGAATAGGACGTTCTTGTTTGCGAGGAGCTTTGCCAGATCCTCGTCCGGGATCTTTCGGATCTCGTCGCCCGTCAGGACCACGTCCACCAAGAGGCCCACCTTCTCGGCTATCGCTTTTGCCGTCAGGGGGTTGTCGCCGGTGAGGATCATGACCTTTATCGAGGCCCTCTGGCACTTTTTTATGGCTTCGTAGACCTCCTCCCGGGGCAGGTCCATGATCCCGACAAGCCCCAAAAATACGAGATCGCTTTCGTCTTCGCCCTCCTTGTAAGCGATGGCAAGAAGTCTGTAGGCCTTCCGCTCGAGGTCTTCGGCCTCGGCCTCGATCCGCTCCCTATCAAAGTCGCTCAGGGGCCGGACCCGCCCCTCTTCGTCTAGGAGGCGGTCGGAGAGCTTGATCAAGACCTCCGGCGCGCCCTTGGAGAAGATGACCCTCCCACCATCCCTCTCGTACACCGTCGACATCATCTTCCGATCGCTGGAGAAGGGGATCTCCTCGACCTTCCTGTACCCCTCCCCAGAAACCCTGGCCTTCCTGGCGGCGGCTACGATGGCAAGTTCCGTCGGGTCGCCATAGACCGAGCCCTCTCCGATCGTCGCCCTGGAGTTCAGAACGCCCGCCGTGAGGAGGAATTTGAGCCGGTCCAGGGTGCCCGACTTTTCTTCAGTGAAACTGAACTCGCCATCTTCGAAATACCCCTCGCTGCTGATCGATATCCCCTCGCCGCTGGAGAGGCGGATCTCCTTCAACGTCATCTCGTTTCGGGTGATCGTCCCGGTCTTGTCGGTGCATATCACCGTGGCGCTTCCCAATGTTTGGGCTGAATCCAGGTTCTTGATCAGGGCGTTTCTCTTAGCCATGTTTCGGCTGGCGAGGGATAGTGACAGGGTTATGGTGGGGAGCATCCCCTCGGGAACGTTGGCAACGATTAGGGAGAGGGCGAAGATGGCGGCGACGAGCCACCCCTGCCCCGAGAGAACGCCCAGAACGAAAAAGACGCCACCCACCAGGAGCGCTGCAAGGGTGAGGATCCTCGTGATCCTGATTATCTCTAGCTGCATCGGAGTCGGCCTTTTTTCGACCTCTTTTGATAGAGAGGCGATCTTTCCAAACTCCGTCTCCTTTCCGGTGGCAAAGACGATGCAAAGGCCGTTTCCCGAGGTGACGGTCGTCCCTGCGAAGAGGACGTTCTTCGCGTCCAAGATCTCCTCGCTGGCATCGGCCTCATCGATCCTTCTTGCGGGCTGTGCCTCTCCGGTCAGAGCTGCCATGTTGACGTAAAGCGAGTTCGCCTCGACGAGGATCGCGTCGGCTCCGATCCTATCTCCCTCATCGACGATCAATACGTCGCCGGGAACGAGCTCTTTAGAGTCGACCACCTCAATTCTGCCGCCCCTCCTCGCCTTCACCATCGAGGGGATGAGCTTCAGAAGGGCCTCGACGGTCTTGTCGGCCTTGTACTCCTGCCAGAAGGCGAAGGTCGCATTGATGAAGACGGCGCCGAGGATCGCGTAAGATAGGATGTCGTACCCTTCGCCGGGCGAATAAGAGTTCGCAACGAAGGAGAGGGCGGCCGCCACCTCCAGGAGGAGTGCGAAAAACTGGAGATACTGCCGGAGGTACTCCTTCAGATAGTTCTTCCGCCGCCTCTTCTCAAGCTCGTTCGGCCCGAACTCTTTCAGCCTTCTTCTGGCGTCGGCACTCTCAAGACCCGAGAGACTGGTGTTGAGGCGGGCCAAAACCACGTCGCTTGGGAAGGTGTAGAGGCTCTTGCGGCTGCTCATAAAACCTTCGGAAAATTGTGTCCTGGAGCCTTAAGTCAAACAGCGCACCCCGCTGCAAGCAGCGGGGCATGTTCGCGCCGGTCATCAACTACTCGAATTCTAACAGATTCATCTGCTTGCAGCCTTCCTTCTCCTCGGGGGTT
>Ga0268279_1000734_pt1 | contig 20014 bp, 27 predicted proteins | sample saktaG_6_FD_190142 | JGI IMG/M metagenome (GOLD analysis project Ga0268279, IMG submission 190142) | Saline water microbial communities from Sakinaw Lake, British Columbia, Canada - sak_2010_1_5_80m | ecosystem: Environmental > Aquatic > Non-marine Saline and Alkaline > Saline ...
GTTTTTTACTTGAATAATCTGGCCAAGAACCAGTATTCCAAATTTGACAAGATTCTGTACCTGTGGCTGGTGCTGAAGAATCTACATCAGGTGTTCCTTTTCCTGCCAAAAGCCATTCATAATTTGTACACAATCTTTTTCCAGCAGCCATACAACCTGCTTTTGCATTAACTTGATTAACAGAAACCCAAGGATTTGCACCTGAAATAGAAACCGCTTTTTCAGTTGTGCTACTTGATTCTGTCCAATTTGTTCCAGCCTCATTATTTCCATAAACATCAACAACATCTAAAAAATCACCGTCACCATTCATATCAATCTTATAAGAACCACCACCTTTTGATGCTTCATATTTATCAACACAAAACTTACCAGTGCTAACCCAAACCATATCTGAAGGACATTTTGCAGGAAATAAAGCTGATGAAAAATCTCTAAAAGCAGCCTCCCAAATAGCAGCATTTTCAGCCAAAGCCTTTCCAGCGAAAAAAATCCCAATTATTACAAAAGTAATCATTATTAAAAATAAAATCTTTCTTCTTTTCCTGACATCTTTTTTCACAATTTCTTTATTAACTGAATTTTTTTTAAATCCTTTTTTCTCTTCAAAACCTTTTTCTTTCATTTTATAACCTTTTTAATTTAAATAAATATTGAATGAACACAATCTCTTAGAATCTTAAATTTATAAATCTTAGTATATCTCGGCTTTGTTAAAAATATCCTATTACCTGTTGAATCTATAAATAATGTTCCAGAATCAAAACTATAATTACCAGTAGCAGTATCTCCAGTATTAAATAATTTACTATCTATTTGTGCACATTGTGTTGCATTATTAAAAGCTTGTAATGTTTCTTCTGTAGTTAAATCTGCTTCTGTTGCTAAGGTCCCATTAACAGCATCTGACCAGTCTATATGATTTAAAAATGTAGAATAATTTGCAACAAAAGTATCTGTATCTAATAACCAATTAGCATTATTTGCTGTATAATTAGTATTCCAGTCTGCTTGAGTAAAATAATCACTTGAACCATTCCATAATCCTTTAAACCAAGGAGCAGTTATATTCCCCAGCACATTTAAATCTCCTGCATCACTTAAACTCATTGTGTCTGTTCCACTATGTCTCCAGGTAATTGCAGATACACTTCCAGATACAAATACAAACATTATCCCGATTATTAAAAATATACAGATAATTAACCCAAAAATAAATTTTTTATTTTCCATTTTTCATTTTTCACTTTTCAATGCAAATTTCCAAGCAGGAACCAACCTAACTTTCCCTTCATGAAAAATCTTCTCACCCTCCTCTTTTTTAGTAATTAAAATAGACTTTTTAACATTAAATTTTCTCATAAAAGCCCTCAAAGACTTAAAATCCTCTGACTTTATTTTTTCCTTATATTTAACCTCAATACCAATCCCATTCTTAACAATATCCACTTCTAAATTATGTTTCCAAAAACCATCTGCATTCAAATGAATAACAAAAAAACATTCAATTATTTTAGAAAAAAGAATTTCATCAACAAAAGAAGAATACAAACCAGTCAATCCAGTATCATTTGGATAAGCTCGTTTATTTTTTCTCAAACTAGTTGTTCCCTTTCGATAATTTCCTAACAAAGAAATCAAAAAACTTTCTTGAAGATAAGAGATATAATTCTTAACAACCCTCCTGTCTTTTCCAAACTGCTTACTAATTGATTGGTAATCTATATACATTCCTGGATTACGAGAAATTAATTCCAAAAGAGTTTTCAAAAACCCAGGATCATCTAATTTAAAAGACTGAGGAATATCTCTAAAAACAATCTTATCAACAACCAAAGCCCTAAGATATTCAGAATATTTTTTAAAATCCAAATCAAAAGTCTCTGGGAATCCCCCTACTTTAACAAATTTCAAAAACAAGGGTTTAATTTTACTTTCATACTTAAAATCAGAAGAAGAAAAACCCTTAAACTTCAAAAATTCCTTAAAAGAAAATGTTTTCAAAACAAACTCAGAAATTCTGCCTGCTAAACTTTCCTTGGTTTTTTTCTTAATAAATAAAGATTCTGAACCAGTAATAATAAACTTTAACTTAGGATATAAATCATAATACTTTTTCAACTCATTTTCCCAATTTTCACATTTTTGAATCTCATCTAAAAAAATATAAACTTTTTCTTTTCTAAAATCCTTTTCTTGAAATTCCTTATAAGACTCAATAACTTCGCTGAATTGAGCATTAATCTCATCAAAAGAAAAGAAAAAAACATTTTCCAAAGAAACATTTTTCCTTAATAAATCTTCAATTAATTGATACATTAGAGTAGTTTTTCCTGTTCTTCTAAGCCCGCTAATTGAAATAACAAACCGATTATTTAATTCATTTTTCATCTTTAAATAAACATCTCTTCTAAAAGGCAATGCTAAAGAAGGGTCAACCTTTTTCTCAATCCACCAATGATTAAATTCTTCTAATTTTTTTGTTTCCATTTTATAAATACATTGAGATGCACATATATATAAGTCTTGTGTTCATTGTAATGAACATAAAATAAACCACCATACATACGCCCTTCTTTTTATTTAGTTTTTTAATTACCATATATCAACATCTCCATTTGTTGCTGTTGCAATATCCATATTTCCAAGTTTGCTGAACTATCTATAAATAAAACACTTGTATCAACACTGAAATTATGTGCGCCTAAGACGACGTTTGCATTTGAACTTGTGTAAGGGACATAATTCCCAGAAACCCAACTGGTTTGCGAAACATTTAGGGCATCTACATAAGATTTCATAGAAGTATTTGCAGAAGAAACATTAGCATTAATATATGTCTGTGTTATTGCTGAAGTAAAATAATCACTTGAACCATCCCACAATCCTTTAAACCAAGAGCCAGTTATATTCCCAAGCACATTTAAATTTCCTGAATCTATTAAACTCATTGTGTCTGTTCCACTATGTCTCCAGGTAATTGCAGACACAGTTCCAACTAATAAAATCAAAAACCAAATCATCCATAAACCAAACAAGATATTTTTATTTATCATTTTACTAACTTTAATAAAACATCAACAAGATGTTCGAAATCCTCCTTCCTTTGCTTATAAAATTCGACAGGCACTTTTTCTCCATAATATTCTAAACGATTTCTAAAAAAAGACATTTGACTAATTAAAATAGCTTCTCCCTCTAAATTTGGATTTTCTTTTGCAAAATAAGAAATCAAACACTGATGATTCTTAGACCTCAAACCATTTTTTAATAAATAAGCAACTAATAATTCTTTAATAACTTCATAATAATCATCAACAATTAAAGAAACATTTTCAGAATTAAAATTAGTACTTCTTGCTCTTTTTAACCTTAAAAAAGCATTCTTTTTAATAGATTCAACTCTTTCTAAATCCGGCTCAAGTTTCCTAATAAATTCTTTTTTACATCTATTCCAATTCATTAAATTCTTCATTTTAATTTTAAATTTCCATATAATTTAATTCCATTAATAACATTATTAAATAAATTATCCTGTAATTTTGATAATTTATGCTCAACAAATAAATCAATTTTATGACCTAATTTTCTCTCATATTTAGATAAATCAAGTTTCTTCTTGACAAAACTTTCAACAAATAAATCAATATCACTTATTTTTACAGAATCTGCCTTTCTAAAACTCCCAAATAAAATAATGCAAGAAGGATTTAAATTCTTGATTAAAAAATCCACCAATCCTGATTTAAAAAGTTCTTCGATATAATAATTTGTCTTTTTAATTTTAAAAAATAAACTCTCTGCTGCAATATTTTCAGAAGTAATTAATTTATCTTTTTTTAAAGAATTTAATTTATTTTGAAGAGTTGAACGAGGAATTCTTGTTAATTTAGACAATTCTCTAATTGTAAACTTTTTTCCTGGATTTTCAAAATATACCCTAATTATTTTTTCTTTATTATTATGTCCCATTTTATAAACTTAAGTCCAATATATTGGACAAGCCCCCCTTATTTAAATTTTGTTTTTTATTTATTTTCATTTTTTAATCATTTAATTTTATAGATTCTATAAAAAGGCATTTTATTATTTGTTCTTTCTCTTTCTGAAAGTTTTCTAAAAATAAACACACCTTCAGAAGTTTCTTGCTTGTAACCTTCTTGTATTTTTTCCAAATCAATCATCTTAACATCACTCCATTCATTTGTTACAGAATCTTTAACACTTAATCTATCTTTAAATTTTTTATCAGGCCAGGCTGCCCCAACTTCTATTTCATTGGTTTTCCCTTTTATTTTATCAAAACTCTTTATTCTATCAAAAGATTTTTTATTTGATTTATTTAATTCTGTTCCTATTTTTTTATTTACTATTACTGACACTTTCTCCATTAATTCTGCCCCAACTTTTTCAGAATCTTCTCCTGTTTCAAAATTAGCAGTCATACCTGCCTGATAAGAATTATAGTTTTTAGTAACTTTTATTCCTACTTGAATTTCTTTAATTTTCATTTAATTAACTCCTTGAATTTGCCCCTTATTTCATTAATTTGTAAATCATTTAATTCTAAAAATTTAATTTCACAAAATTCTAAAAATTCCTTAACAAAATTAAAATAATCTTTTTTAGAATCTCCTAAATAATATTGAACTCCAATTCTTTCTTTTTTTAAATCAATTATTTTATTACAAAAATCTTCATTAAACCCAAAAAAAGGCATTAATTTAAGTGTACAATCATGGATTTCACATTTAATACCGCATTTAACTAATAAAGAATAAAAAGAATTATAGCAAACATAATATTCTTTAATTATATTCCATTTAGGCTCTTTTTTATCAATTAAACTAAAATCTTTCTTAGCCTCTCCTAAATAAGCTTTAGCTACATTTAAATTAGGTTCAATAACTTTAATACCTTTTTTTTGATTAAAACACCATTTTAGATTATCCATTATAATACCCCCAACATAATTCTATGAATTTTTGGATATCCCCAAAAACAATATGATTTTTTAAAATTTCAATTGCTAAGGAATCTTTTTTTAAAACTAAGGTTTTAAAATTATCAAAACTAATAATCTGAGCTTGGATTTTTGGTAAATTTCTTAAAGTTTTTTTTAATTTTTCTGTGTTTTTAGCAAAAATAACCACATCAATATCTGAAGAACTAGTAGAATATCCTTTTACTTGAGAACCAAACAAAACAACATCTCCATATTTAATTAATAAATCTAAATCTTTCCATAATTTAGTATTAAGAGAAAACTTAAAAGATTTAAAAGATTCTATTAAATTTAAAAGTATTTTTGTTCTATTATTCTCTAAATCAAGATAATAAAATTTATTCTTACCCCTAATTTCAAATCTCAAAAGATTTCCCCCCACTATTTGGGATAAATATCTTGAAACACTTCTTTGAGGAATTTTAAGAATCTTTGAAAGTTCACTTCCACTAAATTTTTTGGTATAATCATAACTAAAAGGGATCAATATATTGAGCCAATTTTGACTTACGTTAGCCATATATTGTTCTATCTCTTTTTTCCTATTTAAACTTTCTTTTTTCATTTTTATTTTATTTATCATTTTTTATTAATTTTATTTATCTGTTTTATTTTATTTAATTTTTAGTTTTTTATCTTATTTTATAATTGGATTTATTTTTCCTGAATTAACAAATTTTTTCTTTGGTCTATTCTTTAGTTTATATACAACATGCAATGGAAAAAATTCAAAATAATCCTTGCTATCAAACCAGGCACATTTAAAATGATAAAGGCGGATTCCAGTTAACCTACTTAAGGCCAAAGCATATAATGTTAACTGTTCAATTGGTTTTTCTTTTTTTGCAGAGGGTTTAAAATCTAAAACATAAATTGAACCATTTCTTATTTGGATTAAATCAATATGTCCAGTAATGTGCTCATTATCTTCTAAATAAATTGGGACATCAAAATTAAGCTCATGCTGATAATGTTTTAAATCTTCGGCATTCATTAAAATTGGGACTTCAACAGCAATAGTAACTGTATCATTTAAAAGCATGAAATTTTGTAAAATTTCATGTCTTAATTTATTATTTGAAACAGTTTGAATTACAAAATTGGTTATTTTTACAGCAAAATTATTTTTAGGAGTAATTTTGACTTGTTCTAAATTAAATTTTCCTTTGAATTCAGACGCTCTTTTTGAAACCTCCTGAAAAATTTGGTGAGGACATTCTGCAACAACTAACTCTAAAAAATCTTTTAATGGTTTAAATCTATAATGTCTAAATTCTTCTTGAAGTATTAAATCTATTTTTGCTTTATGATATTTAAATTGATAAATTTGCTTATGAAATAAATTTGATTCTTCAATAATCTCTTTTTTATTATATTTATCTTTAACAAATTCTCTCATTCTCAAAAAAGGAAGATAACTTTTATATTGTTCCAACCATAAAGAAATTGTTTTTGATTGTAATTTAACACCATATTTTTCTTGAATAATTTTAATTATTTCTTGCAAAGTACATAACTTATTGTATAAAGATAATGAATCTAATATAATTCTTAACGGATATGTCTTATTTTTAGTTATTGGAGAAATTAAACTCTTTTTACAATTTTGACAATAATATCTTTGAACCACTTCAAATTTCTTTTTTCTTTTCCCTCTTTTTACTAATTTTCCCCTACAATAAGGGCAATGTGTTAATTTTTTATAATTATTTTCTTCCATATTCTCCTGGACCCTCAAAAACTTTATTCCAAGCTTTTCTTAAATTAAGTATTTTTCTTTTTTGATAAGAATATTTTAAAAGAATCTTATCCAAAATTTGTTTTTTGTCTTTTTCTTGTGCAAATTTTTCTCTTAATAAATCTATTTTTGTAATTATATCTGAAATTAATGTAACTGATTGAGTCAATTTTTTACATGCAATTTCTCTGGAATCAAATTTATCCCCATAAGATTCCGCTATTAATTTTGGTATGTTTTCAGTTATATTCTTTAATTCCTGCTTTTCTGATTCTAAAAAATCCAAAGAAATTAAATCATTGGATAATTGAATTGTTGATTGATAAACCTGTAAATCTCTAAAAGATTTTACAATACTTTTTACTCGAAACCTACTTGTATTTCTTGGGTCAAATTTTGATTCAAATACCATTTTCAAATATTTTTACTTCTTGAAAGTCATAAATTTGCCCTATTTCACTTGAAAGTGGCATCTCCCGAGTTTTTCCATAAAAACCTCCCGCATTTTCCATTTTTTGAGGGGTCTGAGTAATATGCGGGATATGATTTTTTAAAATATTTCTTAAAACAAAACCATATTTTTCTAACTGAATCCAATTATTTTTCAAGATTTTCATAGTTTTTTCATTTTACCCCCTATTTTATTAATATTCAATAACAAATTCTGTCCCATTATAGAACATATTTAATTGATTGCTAAGTGTAAGATTACTTGTGAAGTTTCCGGTCCCCTCAACATTTAAAGTATTTTTTGGGGCGGTTGTGCCGATGCCGACGTTGCCTGTTGACTGAATATAAACAGCTTGTCCCGTACCACCTAGTCCTAAATTCTTGTATGCAACTTCAGTATCATCATATACATAAAACCTCCAATCATTCTCAGCCGCTTGATATATTGACAAACGTTCATCTCCTCCTCCTCCAAACTTTGCAAGAACACCTATAGCACCGTTTGCAACTTCTAATTTAGCAGTTGGCCCCGTGGTCCCGATGCCGACGTTGCCGTCATTTTTAATAACCATTTTAGTCTCAGGTGATCCAGAATTGTCTGTTATAAAATGAAAATCCGCTACATTAGTAGCTCCACTAGTAACATAAGCAATTCTGCCATCTGCATTGTATGATCGAAAATCAAGATTTGCATAAGAGTTAGCAGTGGAATCTGTATTATAAATTAATAATCCAGAACCAGCTACCCCCCCTGCTAAACCATGTCCAGTTGCAGGTGACGTATCACTATCCGCAAAATTAATCTGCATATTTTTGTCTGGCTCAGTCGTCCCGATGCCGACGTTGCCTTGTATTGCTACGTCCCCTGTGGTCGTTCCGTCCGCCCAATCAGCGTCGCCAATCATAACGTTTCCAGCTACGCTTAACTTTTCTCCAGGGTCGGAGAGACCGATGCCGACGTTGTCCCCGATATTAGACAAATAAACATCTGTTCCACTTCTATTCCAAGAAGTTGAATTAATCTGTCCTGTAACACCTGAAGCAATTGAACTCCCATTAATTAATACACCATATGCATTTACATCTCCTACTACATCAAGTTTATGTGAAGGTGATGTTGTCCCAATACCAATCCAATTATTGGTTGTATCAATAAAAAGTGTATTTTGATCTATACTTACATTATGGGTAAGATTTATTTGTTCATCTAAACCAGAAGTTGTAAAAGAATAAGGGCTGCTTGTTAAATTTATTCTTGGAGTCATTTCATCATCACTCTCTACTTTTATTCCAAGATAATATTGTTCATCAAATTCTAAATCAATATCACTTAAAATTATATTATAAATTCCTTTAGAATCTGAAGCAATTGTTTTATTTTGTTCCCAGAGAGCACTTCCCCCAGAATAGACATCATAAATCTTAAATTCCAAATCATAATTTCCAGAAAGAGCATTTCCTGAATCATCTGTTAATTTTCCATGGATATTAAAGGTTTGAGGAATAGCAGAAACATTTGTAGATAATATTAAAATAATGAAAAAACATAAAACAATTATTGAGCCTATTAATTTAACATTAAATTTTAATTTAGACTTTGGTTTAGATTTTAGTTCAGAAAAAAAGGTATTTATTTTTTTATGATTCATTTTACTTTCTTTAAAATTTCCTTTTCGAATTTTTTCTTTTCCCTTATATCTTTTTTCGATTTCTTCTTTTTTTTATTTTTACTTTCTGAAATTAAAGTAAAATTTTTCTTTGAAATAATTGAATGACCTATTTTTTCTTCTGCTTCTTTTCTTGCATTACCTGCAACATCTCCACCCTGTTTTGCAGCAACAGCGCATTCAACAAATCCTTCTGAATTTTTATTGACTGTTATTTCTGTTGTAACTTTTTCTCCAAGCATACCAAATATTAATTCAAGTTCATCCATATGGTCTCTTAAATTCTCTTTATCAAGATTCTTAATTTTTTTATATTCTTCTATTGTTTTTCCGAAAGTTGCCTTGCTTATCTCATTTGTCAAAATAGCATATTCTATTTCTTCTTTCAAACCCCGATTTTTCCATTCATCAGTAAGATTCTGCCTTATAACAATTCCTCGGATCCTTTTATCAATCCAATCTTTAGAATATCCCTTTAACTCATAAAGTTTCTTCATCCTTTCCTGTGCAAGTTCAGGATTTTCGATTTCTTGTATCCTCTGATAACCTACTTTTGCTAGCCATCTCTTAAATGGTTCTGCTTTTTTAGATGGAATAGATTGGATTATTCTAAATATAGTTTCTGTATTTGCACAATCAGTTTCCCTAAGTTTGCCATCTTCAGCGATTAATTTCAACCGGTGACAAATTGTCACCACTTCACTTCCTTCCTCACGCAATCTTTGGCTTAATTTATTCCAATATTTTCTTGGGTTTCCACTATCAGTTAAAACCCCTACAATATCCACGACAGAAAAAAACCATTTATCATTAATAAATTTTCTTCTTATAGTTTTTCCATTAAAAATTGCTATATTTTTCTTATCCTCTTTTTTATTCATTATTTATCACCCCAAGAATATTTTATTTTTGCAAAATTAATTCTTTCTGAAAAAACTTTTTTAAAATTATCACACCTGTTTTTAAAATAATTTCGCCCCATTTTTATATTATATTATATCTTTTAAATTTTATTTTATATTTTTAAATGTTAAACTATAACTATATATAATAAATTTAACTTTATATATTTATATATCTATAACTTTTGAAATTTATAAATGTATATCCATAGAATTTTTTGATCTTATTAGCAAATTATTAGTAAAATATTAGTAGAACAACCTTTTACAATGCTTTTTCTAACTAAATTACTCTTTGGTGAATTTAATTATTTTAAAATTAATTTTTAATTAAAAAATACAATAAAAAAGCCTTTAACTAAATTCCATATTTCAGACTAATCTAAAAAACTCAGATTATTTAAAAATAATATAAAAAATAAAAATTAGGCAGTAGGAACTTCAATTGGATAATCTACTTCTTTAATTTTCATTTCTGCAATACATTTGTATTCTGCACAAATATTTAATGCACTTACATTTAATTGTGTTAAAGGCACTGTAGCTACTTGCCCATCAACATTTAAACTACAAAACATCATCCCTTCTTCATTAGGACTACAAATTGTAGCAATAACTTCTTGTTCTGTCATAAATTGAGAACAGTCTGTTTGTGCACAAATCCATTGAGAATCCTTTTCTAAAAAAAGACCAAATCCTGCAGCGCCAATAGCAATTATTACCAAAATCAACAGCAACACAAATTTCCAATCTCCTTCTTTTTTCATATTCCACCCCCTTTTTATTTTAAATTTTTAAATGAATATAAATTGTTAGAATTTTTAATTTATAAATCTTATTGTTTATTTTTAATTTTTTATTGGTCTTTATTTTAATAATTCCCTAAATTTATCCCTATAAAAAGTAATTTTTTGATTATTTAATTGTAAGATAAATGCTTTCAAATTTCTATTAAAATTCTCTGCTGAAAAAATTCCTTGTATAACTTCTTCTTTTACAATACTAAAATCTGTATAATATTTTTTATCAATTCTTTCTTTTTTTGCTTCAATAAGTAAATTATTATCCAATTCAAAAACATTCTTTAACAAAATAATTCCTGCAGAATGATTCTCGCATTTTATTCCAACCCCAAATAATAAAGCCAAAACAAGATTATACATGCTAAAATAAGTTAAAGCAACCGCCTCTTCTAACCTATTTTCTTTAAAAAGAATCTTAGAAGAAATCAAATTGCTTTCAGATTTTTCGAAATAAGATTTCTTAATTTCTTCACTAGATTCAACAAGCATTAATTTCCCTTGCAAAAATAATTTATTCAAAAAAAGATTCATAATATTTCTCACCCCCCTTAATTAAAATATGATTTTTTTTTATTTCTTTACTTAAATTATCTTTTCCTAATTTTCCAATTTTAATGCTTAATTTAGAATCCAATTTAGAATATTCCCTTTTAATTTTTAAATCTTTTATCTCTATAAAAATATCTATATCACTATGCTTCTTTGCTAATCCTTTTGCATAACTCCCAAACAAAATCGCTAATTTTATTCTTTTATCTTTTTGGATTTTTTCAACTATGTCCTTTAAAATAGGATATTCTTCTAAAATTTTTGATAATTTATAATTTTCAGCCATCAAAACATATGAACGTGCCCCAGTATTTTTCTTCAAAAAATAATTCTTATTTCTTCCTTCTCGAACAAAATCAACAATATTATTATTTAAAAGAATGTTTAATTTCCTTGCAATCATCATATGATTAGTATTCAATTTCTTAGCAATACTTCTAACATGATCTGAACCCTTATTCAAAATATTCAAAATTTCTAGTTTGTAATCTTTTTGTTCCATATGGAACATATTAACTCCGCGGTTATTTAAATCTTTAGTTTCCATAAATTCTCATTATGTTTTTCTTAAAAAGAATAACTTTCAGTTAAACTTCCGGATAAGTTTACATTACCTTCATCATCAAAAAATGCAACAATAGAATTTGTACTATTCCTAATTTCTAAATTAGAACCAGAAACAGTCATGCTTGCACTTTCAGTTAAAACTCCTTTTAGGAATAAATCCCCACCCCCATTAATATATGCAACTACTGTTCCTGCATTATCTTTTAAAACAAAAGAATTAACTGGAGAAAATACACCAAAAGGATTTTCTGTTAGAGTTCCATTCAAAAACATATTCCCAGAATCATCAATGGCCGCAACAGCATCTCCTGAAGAATCTTTAATTTCAAATCTTCTCACCCCCAATGTAGTAGTGAAATCACTTAAATCACATGCACAAGCTCTTTGAACACCACCATCCCCATCTGAACAGTCTTGAATTAATTTTGGTTCTCTAAAAATACAAATTGTTTCTTCAACAAATGCTGGAAAATAAAATTCAGCATCAGGGCTACACCCCCCCTCTTCACAAGCATTTTCTGTTAATTCATTTAAAATTGGGCAACCCTCCTCATCATTCCAAGCAGCATCAATACAACTACTTCCCTCATCATCACAAACAGTATCACAATTCATGCCTTCATTTCCTAAGATCCAACAATAAGTTCCATCATCATAACCTGGACAACTGCTGGCAGGATCAAAAGCATAAGCAATAATTTCTCCCTCTAAATTTTCGAATTTAAAAACTAAAGTGGCATAACCTGCAATATTCATATTATTTACAAATTCTCCAGTAAATCCATCACAAGAATAATTTTCAATGAAAAATTTAAATGGCCGAATAGAATTATTTTCACTAATCTCTGAATAATTATAAGTATTATTTTCAAAATCTATGATTGTTAAAGAATCAAATAATAAATTTCCACCACAACTTAAATTCAAAAATTCCATTTCATCAACAGTAGAACCATTATCTGTTTGAATTTCTCTCCAGTAAGAATTATTAGACCATATACTCAAATTTCCATTGCCAAATGTATCAAATCTTACATACCAATCCTCTCCGTCTTTAAGATAAGTATAAGGATTTAAAATTTTTAATTTAATTAATGTGGGATCTAAATCTATAATATCCCCAAGACTATAATTAGTGTCTTTAAAATCTCTCTCAATATAAACAATTATTTCATTATTATATTCTTCTTCATATCCCAAATAATTGGTTTCACTAATATTTTCTTCAGATTCTAAACCTAAAAGATTATTTGCAACAAAACCCGTAATACTTAAAAAACTATTAATTATATTTCCAGTGATTAAACTTTCGCTAATGGCCCCCATAGGTTCTGGTTCAGATTCTGATTCAGACACGGGTTCAGGTTCGGATTCTAATTCTATTTCAAATTCTTGTTCTTGAACTTGAGAACTTTCTTCTATTGTTTCTTGTTCAATTAATTCTAATTCTTCTTCAACTCCTTCTTCAACTGTTTCTTGAATCTCTTCTTCAATTATTTCCTGAACTTCTTCTTGTGAAATATCTGTTTCTTCAGAATTGTTTATTTCTTCTATAATCTCTTGAAATTCTAAATCTTTTGTATTATTAATTTCTGCATTAGTTTCTTCAGTTTCATTATTAATAATAATTGATTCATTAATTTCTATAATCTCACCCCCACCACCTATTGTATTATTTTGTTCTTGAGTTATGTTTTCTTGATTAATTTCTTGATTGTCTTCCAAAGTTATATTCTCTTGGGTAATTTGTTCTTGAATTTCAGTATCAACTTCTTCAATTTTCTGTTCTTCCAAAAGTGTTTCTTTATCTAAATATTCTGATGTTAAATCTAAATCTCCGACATAAACATTATATCCTTGTTTAATCAAATCCTCAAAACTTAATAAATTATTTCCAACACGCACAGTAGTTTCATTCCATTTAGTAACAGCTTTATCAGAACTTATATGAATTTTTGCCATAAAATTTAAATCATTTAATTTAAATTCATAACTCCATTTATATTGTTCTTCTTTAGATTCATTAAAATTAATATCAAATTCTTCAGTATTTGTAATAGATTTATCTATAATTTCCTGGATTTCTGTTTTAATTAATTCATTAGAAATTTTATTGGAATTATTTTTTAATATTTGATTAGTTTTATTAAAAGAATCATTAATATTTTGAACAATTTCAGATTTGTTAGTTTTATTTTTATTTTCTTCAGATTCTAAACCTAAAAGATTATTTGCAACAAAACCCGTAATACTTAAAAAACTATTAATTATATTTCCAGTGATTAAACTTTCGCTAATGGCCCCCATAGGTTCTGGTTCAGATTCTATTTCGGGTTCAGACTCAATTTCAGGTTCAGATTCTAATTCTATTTCAGATTCAATTTCAGATTCTAATTCAGATTCAATTTCAGGTTCGGATCCAGACTCAACTTCTATTTCAGATTCTTGTTCTTGAACTTGAGAAATCTCTTCTATTTCTTCTACTATTTCTTGGGAAGATGATTCTGATTCTTGTTCTTGTTCTATTTCTTCAGAATCATTTACATTTTCTGAACTCTCTTGAGATTCTAAATCTTCTGTATTATTATCTTCTGTATTATTAACTTCTGCATTAGTTTCTTCAGTTTGATTATCAATGCTAATATTTTCTTCAATATTTCCCTGAGTTATATTATCTTGAATAATCTGTTCTTGACTTTCAGTACCAGTTTCTTGATTTTCAGTACCAGTTTCCTGAATTTCAGTATTGGTTCCTTGAGTTTCTTGAATTTCTTCAGGTCCTTCAAGTTCTTCAGATTCTTCAATTTTTTTACTTTCTAAATTTACTGTTTCTTGTTCAAAATTTTCAGAAAATTCAGAATAATTTAATAAATCAAAGTATAAATTTATTTTTGCATCAGAAAGTGTGAACTCTATTTTTTTATTTTTATTTTTAGTAACAGAAACTCCCCCAATTTTTGCGGGGGATTTAATTTCAACAGACCCCATCCCATTTACAATTTGCTTTTCAATTATTTCCTTTTCATAATTTTGATAAGAAATATTCTTTGAAAAAAATTCTAAAGAATTTTCAGAAACACTAAATCCACTAAGCTTTAATAAACCTTGAAAATTTTCTGGAAAAGAAACCATTGCTCTAACATTTGTATTAATTTCACTAGCAGCAAAAAAAATCAGAAAGAATAAAGAAAAAATAAACAAAATTCTCCCAAAACTTTTATTTTCTTCTCTTGACTTTAATCGTCGATATTCTTTTTCCCCACCAAGATATCTTTTTTTAACCTTTCCATTATCTCTGTAACTTTCATAATAATAAGGTCCAAAAGTTTTTCCCCCTTTTTTTAAATATTTTTTGTAAACCATTCTTGTAGAACAACTTTCTTGAAAGTGATTCTTTATTTTAAAGAAAACCTTATTTAAATAAATTACTATTATTAAAAAAGTAAAAATTTAGAAAATAGATATCAAAGTTATTCTACATTAAAAAAATAAGAATTATAATTTTTGATTTCAATTATTCAAAGAATTTTTTTTAAATTGATTTTTCCTTCTTCTTTTTTCTAACCCAATTCACTTTTTTTGAATCTCTTTTTAACTTAAAATTTCTTTGACATTTACTAGAACAAAAATGTAATTTTTTTCCGTCAAAAGTAAAAATAGTTAATCCTTTAGGTATTTTATATTCTCTTTTGCAAAACGAACAAATTGGCATTTTTTATTTTTATCTAAATCTTAAATATTTTATATCTTATTTAAATTTTCCCTTAAAAGATTTTGATCTAATCCTCCTTGCTTCAATTTGAGTTTCCCTTAAAATTAAAATATCTTTTTTTCTAACTGGGCCTTTAACATTTCTTCTCATAACCTTTCCTTGATCAAATCCTTTTAAAATCCGGCATTTTACTTGAGTGACTTCTCCTTTTGCACCAGTCCTTCCAATAATTGTTTCTACAACTGCTGGAACTGCTTCTTTTGTTAACAATTTTTCAGAACCCTTCGAAGCATTACTCTGTGCTTTTTTTATTTTTTGTGTTTTATTTTCCATGAAAAATTTCTAGTTAAATTAAAAATTATTAATTTGATTCTTTATTTTTTTGATAATTTAATAAAATTTTCAAAATCTTTTTCTGCATCACCAAATTCAATAACACAAACTGAAGCACAAGAAACATTTAATCCTGCAGAGATGCCAATTTTTTCCTTTTTATCTGCTTCGAAAAAAGGAATTTTTTTCTCCTTACATAAAATTGATAAATGCTGTACAATTTCTTTTGGTTGAACATCAACCCCATAAACAACAAACTTTGCAGTATTTCTCTCGATTGCCTTTGTTACTTCATTTGTTCCTTTTTCAATTTTTCCAGTTTTTCTTGCTTTTTCAATTATCTCATAAACAGAAACCATTTTTTACCTCCCTAGATCATTGGTTTAAAATAAAAATATAAATCAGGTTTATAAAGTTTTACTTTAGAAATTTTTTGCTCCAAAACTAAAATTGTTATCTCCATTTAACAATTACCTCATCAGTTCTCTCTCTAGGATGAATATCTAATTTTCTTATTTGTCTTCCGGAAAATTTTATATTCTTCTTAAACATAATTTCCCCCAAATAAGCAATCATTGCCCCAATAGGAAAATATTTAAATAATTTGGTGGACTAATAATTCTATGGTTGCTCAATATGATTTTGAATTAAATAAAGAAATGATTTATTTAATAGAAACTTTAAAAGTTGAAAGTTATTGGAATCTTAAAAATTTTGCTTTGACACTACAAAACAAAGATGTTCCATTTCTAAATTACATTGAAAATATTGTGAAGAACCTTGAAATAAATATAAGCAAACGTCTTCTTCTAAAAATAAGACTCAAAGACAATACTAGCAAAGAAGAAGTAAAATTAATTTGGAAGAATAAAGAATTAAATTTCCATATAGAAAAAAGTCCTTTTGATAACAATAAGGTAAAAGCTGTAACAAGTTTACCTTATACAAAACATTATGACTTATTATTAGTTCACAGAAAAAAAGAAATTCCAATCAAAATCAAATGTCTAAAAGATAATATATTGGCGAATAGTGAAATAGATTGTTGGATGTATAAAGACTTACGATTTCCTACAAAAAAACTTTTAAATTTCCTAGAAGAATATTGTGGAGGAAATAAAAATATACAAGTTGAAGAATATTTGCTTAATGCTAATAGTAATATTGTGATGTCGGCATTTAGTGCATTAATAGATTGCGAAGGCTCAATTAATTGGTATGGATTAAGAAGAGTTATTAGAATAAGAATGAGAAATCATAATTACTTAAAACAATGGTCAAACCTGCTAAAAAAACATAATATAAGATGTAAATTAAGAAAGAATAGCGATAAAGAATATGAAATCACAATATATGGTTGGCATAATTTTGATAGATTAAATAGAAAAGGTTTTAAATTATATCACTCAAAAAAGGCTAAGAGGTGGATTGAAATAATGAATGGTTTTAAAAGGAATCAAATCTCAAGAAATAGTTATAGAATATTTTATGTAAATAAACTAAAAGAAATAGATAGAAAAATTACATCAAAAGAATTTGCAGAATATCTTAATAAAAGTAAAAGAGTGATTGATCACTATTTGTCAAAACTAGCAAAAGAAAAACTAGTCTTGAAAGATAAAGGAAGTTGGCCTTATTTATATTTTATCTCAACGTCATCTGTACGTTGACGTGGGGCAATATCAACAGAATTAATGTTTTCAAGCTTAATATAATTCTTATTATTAAATAAAAGTTCCCCGGTGTAGGCTATCATACTTCCGTTATCTTGTAAAAGATTATTTTCAGGACAAAAAAACTTTGCGCCCCTTTCCTTACACATAATTTTACACATTTCCTGTAATCGGGAATTACAAGCAACCCCCCCACCCAAAACTAATTCATTCTTTCCAGTATATGCTAATGCTCTCTCTGCACCCTCAATTAACATTGAAAAAGCAGTTTCCTGTAAAGAATAAGCTAAATCTTCTTTTTTAATTCCTTTTTTGAATTTCTGTTTTAGATTAGTCAAAATTCCAGAAAAATTAAAATCCATTCCTTTAAGACTATAAGGCAATTCAATATATTTTCCTTTTTCTGCTAATTTCTGAATTTTGGGCCCTCCTGGAAAACCTAATCCAATAAATCTTGCAAAATTATCTATAAAATTACCAACCCCAATATCTAAAGTCTCTCCAAAAATTCTATATCTTTTATTAGAATATGTAACTATTTGGGTATTTGCCCCACTAACATATAATAATACTGGATCTTTTGCCCCATTTATTTTTCCAATTTCTAAATGCGCAACACAATGATTCACAGGTATCAAAGGTATTTTTAATTCTTTTGATTTTTTCTTAGCAAATTTCATTCCTTCTAATAAACAAGGAGGTAATCCTGGAGAATTCGAAAATGCAATAGCATCAATTTCTTCTTTTTTTATTTTAGCTTCTTTTAATGAATCAGTAAAAATTCTCTCAGCACATTCTGCATGATGTTTTGCAGCATCTCTTGGAATAATTCCTCCAGCCTTAGTTGTATAGGATGATTTTAAATTACAAAGGATTTTTCCATTATTAACAATTCCAATACCAAAAGTATGCGCTGTAGATTCTATTCCTAAAATCATTTTATTTCTTAATTTCATTCTTTCTTAAAATTATCTTCTATTTATAATTAACCCCACTTTAAAATTATTTTGCTTTAGGTTTAAAACATTTAGAAGTTTAAACATTTAAAATTGAATATATTTAAAAAATAAAAATCTTTTCTTGCAACTTATCATATAATATAAATAAAAAAAATAAAAAAAATAAAACACCCCTTTCTCCTAGAGAGTAAGATTCGGAATTAAGATAGTTTATTACTATCTTCTTTTTTTCTTAACAACTTTTCTTTTGACGACTTTTTTCCTAACAGGTTTTCTTTTTACTACCTTTCTTTTTACTACTTTTTTCTTTACTACTTTTTTCTTTTTTTTCTTGCCGCCTCTAGCCATTTTAGCTTCGCATACGTTTCCTTTCCCATCAACATAGTACAAAAAGCCAGGCTTTCTTTGAAGAACGTTTTTAACAATTATTTTTCCCATTTTTACCTCCTTTTTATTTTTAAAATTATTATATTAAAAATGTGGAACGACTATTTAAAGGTTTCTATGTCGTCGGCAGTTTATCAAAATTTAAATTCAAATCCTTAGATAATTCTGAAAAAAAATTAGAATTTATTGGAATTTCTAAAAGTTTATTAAATTTAAATCTTGGTTTGATAAAACTTTCAAAGGATTTTATAAATTTGAAATTAATAATTTTCTCGTCGCTAAACCATATTGCTAAAAAAGGTAAACAAAAAAAAGAGTGTATTGAAATAGAAACTTTTTTATTAAAATTAAATAAGAGGGGTTTGCTTTTCAGATGAAACATTAACCCACTTAATTTAGAAAAAAAAGAATTACATTCCTTAACATCTATACAAAATTTTTTCTTTTTATAATTGAAATTAAATTTCATCCCATAATAAAGGATTTAATCATTTAAAAATCTTTTAAAAATTTAAAAGAATCTTTTCTCTTCTGAATTTTTTATTTTAAGATATTTTTTATACATCTCTCGAACATTTTTTTCACAAACATAATCATGATATTTGAATCCCCCGCCAAAACTTTTTGGAATATGCATTAATTCATGTATTAAAGTTTTTATTTTCTCTTCTTCATTAAATCTATCAAACCTCTCAGAAATAACTTCTATAACATAAAACCCTTTTCTTCCAAGAGCAATTTGCATTGCTTTACCTAAAGCATGACATCTAGCAATTGTGCCTCGGGATTTAGAACCAAAACTTCTTAAACAAATAACAGAATGCAATTTAATATAAGGAAATAATTTTAAAACTAATTTATTGACTTTTGATTGAATATCTTCTGCAATTTCATATTTAATTTTCATATTTAATTTTCATATTTAATTTTCATATTTAATTTAGATTATTTCAATAATTTTTTTCTTATTTTTTAACCCTTTAATTATTCTAATTTTCTTATTGAAATATTTTCCTAATAATTTAAGTAATTCTAAATTTGCCTTATTGTTCTCTGCAAGATTTTTTAAGGAAACTATATATTCCTTAGAGGAAACCACTTCCATTTTCTGTTTTTTAGAATTTAGTTTTACTTTAACATAAATTATCATTTTAAATATTAATCATAATAATTTTTAATAATAACTAAGAATTTTTAAAGCTTCCTTAGTCATGTTTAAAATGATAAATAAAATAAAATCTAACATTTTTCAACTTTATTTTAAAGGAT
>Ga0268279_1000745_pt1 | contig 19845 bp, 18 predicted proteins | sample saktaG_6_FD_190142 | JGI IMG/M metagenome (GOLD analysis project Ga0268279, IMG submission 190142) | Saline water microbial communities from Sakinaw Lake, British Columbia, Canada - sak_2010_1_5_80m | ecosystem: Environmental > Aquatic > Non-marine Saline and Alkaline > Saline ...
TCTGCGTAACAGTTTAATATTGCGTCGGCATCTTTGGCAGCTTCAATAATACTTTCTTCATCACTTCCTGTACTCTCAATTAAATCTGCTCCAATTTTTTTTAACTCTTTTCTTTCTGTTTCTAAATTAGGAAATACATAATCCGTTACTACTACTTTAAATTTCATTAATTTTTTTCACCTCCCTTCTACATTGTCATATTTTATTCACTTATTTTAAAACATACTATGATGGGGTATATAGAATATCTGATTATCAGACCATAGCTATTAAAAAAATAATAATTTCATAAAACTTAAGATTTTTTTATTTCCAATACTTCTAAGCTCATCAAGGCTTTTTCGACATCATCAATATGAGCAAACATAGCTCTTTCAGCCTTTAATACATTTTGCTTCTTAATAGCCTCAAATATTTGCTGATGGTATTTAAGAGAACGTTTCATTATTCCTGGATATTTAACCACTTCTTCCTGAGCCTTCCTAAGAAGTAAACGAACAGCAATGAAAATCTCATAAAGAACCCTATTTTGTGCTGCTTCTGCAATTGCTTCATGGAATCTTATATCCGCAGTAACAAAGTCATGGGTGTCATGATTTGCTTTCTCGCTCATTTCTTTTAATATATTTCCAATTATTTCAATATCTTCTATTGTTGCTCTCTGGGCAGCAAAACCCGCTAATTTTACTTCTAATACTTCGCGTGTTTCGAATAAATCTTCAAAATCAAGATGTTTCATAATTAGCATTTGAGTAAGAGAGTCAATAAAAAAATTAGAAACATTTCGGTTAACAATAGTCCCCTCTCTTACTTTTTTAATAATCCCGGCATAAGAAAGGGCTTTCATTGCTTCTCTTACTGTTGTTCTACCTACAGAAAATCTCTCTGCTAATTCTCTTTCTGAGGGTAGTTTATCCCCGAGCTGTAATCTGCCTTTAATAATTATATTTTTGATTTGTTCAATTATTTTATCGGGCAAATTTGATCTTTCAATTGGTTTAATTTCCATTATTTTTCTTCCCTTAATATATGATTTGGTATAATTGTATGACCATAACAAAATCATACATAGTAAATACACAATTGTCAAAAATAATTTTATTAATATTGATGCTTATTAAATCAAAAATAAACATAATTTAGTAATAGTAAGATTCCTCTAAATATTAATTTCAGATAAAATACTTTTTTGTCTTGGTACAAATTGACCCATTCCGGGTTTTCCAATTACCTTACCATCTCTTAATACAATTTGACCTCTAACCATAACAATAACCGGAATACCTTTTACCTTAAAACCATCATAGGGAGTCCATTTACATTTGGAAACGACTTTATCGTTGGATAATATTTCTTCTTTATCCATATCTAATATTACAATGTCAGCATCTGCACCAATCTCTATAACTCCTTTCTTAGGGTATAAACCATATATCTTGGCAGGATTTTCACACATTGTTTCCACAACTCTGGTTAAATTAGTTTTACCATTATTCACCGCATTAAGCATAAGTCTTAGTGAAGTTTCCACACCAGGTATACCGTTTGGGGAATTCCATATATTCTCTTCACCTTGTTTTTTAATTTCTTTTAGATGTGGGCAATGATCTGAACTAATTATTGATATATGTCCTTCATTAAATAAATTCCACATTTTTTCAACATCATCTTTTGTTTTCATGGGAGGAGTAAATTTAACCCAGGGGCCCTTTTTAATAAGGTCATCAGTGGTTAAATAAAGGTATTGCGGACATGTTTCGGCAAATATAGAGAATCCTTCATCTCTTGCCTCTTTTATCTTCTTTAATAAAGTGGGTTGACTTACATGTGCAATTGTTACTCTTGCACATGTTTCTTTTGCTATAGAAATAACTGTTTCAACTGCGATTTTTTCAGCTAATGCTGACCTCCATTCAATTTGAGACAGATAGTCTTTCCTGCCTTCTTTTTTTAATTTTTCCTCGTTAGCAATAAGTATACTATTATCTTCACAATGTATTAAAGCAATCGCTCCCAGGGAAGCAATCTCTCTGAATGTATTAAACAAAAAACCTGGATACATAGCTTGTACGCCATGTAAATCACAGGTAAACATTTTAAATCCCGTGACACCTCGTTCCCACATATCTTTAAGTTTATCGATATTTGTCGGGGAACAACCACCTTTTAACCCAAAGTCAACTACTGATTTTGTAGATAAATAAGATATTTTTTCATTTAGTTCTTTTATTGAATAAACTGGGGGAACTGTTCTGTGATGGGTTACTACTGTAGTGATTCCTCCATAAGCAGCTGCTTTTGTTCCGGTTGTAAAATCTTCTCTTTCGGTATATCCTGGATCCATCATATGAGTATGGGTATCTACCCCACCAGGAATGATATATCGACCCTTTGCATTAATAATTTCTTCAGCTTCATAATTATTCGCATCTTTTAATAATGCGACAATTTTACCATCTTTAACCAATATACTACCTTTAAATTCTCCCTTAGAGTTTACAATTTTACCATCTTTAATTAGTAGAGTTCCTTTTATCATTTATCAATACCAATCCCCACAAATATTTAAATATTAAATACTTCTTTTTTTCGTCAACTGCAGCATAATCTCTGTATATTTATAGCCTGAAATGAATCCACTCTAAGTAGATTGACTAATGCCTACACCATCCAACGTCCACCATTACTATCTATTGTAGCGCCAGTGATATAACTCGCTTCATCGGAAGCTAAAAATAATACCACATTGGCAACATCCTCTGGTTTACCTAATCTTCCTAAAGGTATAGAATCAAGGACTCTCCTTTTCTCTTCTTCACTTTTTGCATTCCAAAGAGCTTCAACTCTGGGACCACTTGTAGTAATTCCCGGAGCAACTGCATTAACATATATATTAAATTTTCCCATTTCCTTAGCCAAATGACGAGTTAAACCACCAATCCCTGCTTTAGCACTAGTATATTGTATGCCAGCTAAACTTGCAGTTGCTCTACCTGCAAGAGCAGATATATTAACAATTCTTCCTCTTCCTTGTTTTACCATATAAGGAACAACAGCTTTACAACAGAAAAAAGTTCCTTTTAAATTAACATTCATCACAATATCCCAATCTTTTTCTGTTACTTCCTCAAATTTTGCTTTGGTGTGCAAGGCTCCACCAGCATTGTTCACCAAAATATCAACCTTGCCCCATTCTTCAATAACCTTTTTAACTGCATCTTCAACTTGAGCTTGTTTGCTAATATCACACACAAACCCAATACATTTATTACCTAATGCTTTTATTTCATTCACTGTCCTATTAATCTCTTCTTGATTTATATCAATTATTACCACTGATGCCCCTTCTCTGGACAATCTTTGAGCACAAGTTTTTCCTAAGCCACCAGCAGAACCGGTTATAATTGTAACTTTTTCTTTTAATCTTAATTTGTTTTCCATTTTCGTAACTCCTTTGAAAATTTTCCTTTAATATTATTGTGTTTGGTAGCAGTTATTTTACATTTTTTAAGCCAAAATCTGTAGATACCCTTTTTTACGAAGGCCCTCTTCATTAAATACTGAGTGTGGTTTTTTCCCACTAAGGAAATCCACCACTGCTTGTGCTGCAGTTATATGAACTTTCATTACGCATTCCCTTGATAATGCTGATGAATGGGGAGTAAGAATAACATTGTTCAACCTTAAAAGTGGGTTATCTGTAGAAGGAGGTTCTTTTTCGAAGACATCAAGTCCAGCTCCAGCGATTGAACTTTTCTCCAATACCTCAATTAAGGCCTTTTCATCAACCAACGGACCTCGGGATGTATTAATAAGGTATGCATCAGGTTTCATTAAGTTCAACATTTTAGCATTCACCAGATGATGGGTTTGTTTCATGTAAGGAACATGAATGGAGATAAAATCAGCTTCCTGAAACACCTGATCTATATTTGGATACAATTCAATACCCTCTATCTGCTTCACATAAGGATCATAGGCAATCACTTTCATATTAAATGCCTGGCGACATTTATCCGCTACAAGTGAACCGATACGTCCTATGCCTATCAGACCTAATGTTTTACCTTCGATATCCACAGCTTTACCAGTATTTCTAGTTTTCCAATTGCCTTCACTCACAGCTTTATCCATTATTTTTAGCTGTTTTGCCAGGCCAAGCAGTATTGCTAAAGTTTGTTCAGCGACAGAATTTGAGTTGACTCCAGGAGTATCACAAACCAGGATCCCTTTTTCGGTAGCAGCAGCCACATCAACATTATCAACTCCCGCTCCGGTACGTGAAATTATTTTAAGTTTGGGAGCAGATTCAATTATTTCTCGGGTAACCTTGATATTTGTTCTTAAAATGATTCCTTCTACATCCACCACCATTTTTCTTGTAGTTTCTACAGTTGAATCAGTTAGAATCACAGGCTCGACTTTGCCTTCCAGAATTTTCATCCCGGCTGGATTAATCGCTTGCGAAAGTAACACTTTTTTCATAATAATCCTTCCTTTTCAAGGACCCCTTTCAAGTCTACTTTCTGCTTATTATTTAAAGGGAATAGTGGAATCCTGGGATTTCCGCCATAATAACTGAGCAAATCCATAGCGGCTTTAACACCAGCAACTCCATGTTTTCCTGCAGCATTGCTGCTGAGTTCACGCGCATAGACATCCAGTTTTTCCGCTTCTTTCATTTTCCCTGATTCAAAGAGTTCCTGTAATTTACAGCACATAGCCGGAAGATAATCGGCCATGGAAACCACACCACCAATAGCACCAATTTTAAGTCCGGCATATAATTTATTAATGGTCCCGGCAAGAACATAAAAATTTGCTCCCTTAGGAACAGCATTAACGTAGATAGAAATGTCTTCCTTTGAGGTATCTTTCATTCCTGCAATATTTGAATGTTCAGCTAACGCTGAAATTAAATTCGTCGAAAAGACAAGATTAGCTGCAAACTTAGGAGCGTTATACATCATAATTGGAATTGGTGATTGGTCAGCTATCGTTGTATAATAGTTAATCAACGCTTCGTCAGTCATATTCTTTACAAAATAATGAGGTGGTAATATCGTGCCGAAATCTACTCTTTTGTCTGCAATTTTTTTGATAAATTCAATCGTCGCTTTTGCTGACTCTCTCATAACCCCAACAATTAAGGTCTTATCCGGAGACATGTATTTTTGATAAACATCAATGATCTTAATAGATTCTTCATCGGTTAAACTTCTAAATTCACCGTTACTTCCAAGCGGCATATAACCTCTTAATTCGGTTTGATTATATCGCTCAATATTTTCTGCAATTTTGTCATATGCTACTTCTTCATTGAGAAAAGGAGTTGTATTCGGTGTAAATACTCCTGATAACTTTTTTTTATAATCTGTAATCATTCCAAAATCCCCTTTATATTTATTATTTTAATTCCTTAATTCCTTACTCTATATCTTTGTTAACATCGAACTTCCCATTGCTAAAATCGGTGCTTACCGGAATTAACAAACCTAATAATTTTCTTATTTTTAAAGTAAAATATCTCCTTTGAATATTATTTTACTTCTTCTTTTCTAATCGAGCGGTAACAAAGTTTAGCATGCCTAAAGTTCTATCGGAAAATTCTTTTGCCGTGGCAACAACAGCAGGATGATCAATAAATTCATCTGCACTAAGCCCATCTTCCAAGTAAGCTTGTTTAAAATAAGGAACTTTAAGCAACTTATCTATTACCTTTTTTGGCACTTCTTCTTCTATTTGATTACTAAATTCTAAATCATCACATTTTAATATTAAGGCTTTGATAAATTTGGGAGGGCAGGTGTAAACAAAATTTCCGCCAGCGATTTTTTCCAGGTGCCAGACCGCAACTGTTTGATCATCAGTAGGCGGAGAAAGCCTCATAGAGCAGGCTAACATCTTACTGGGATGTTTTTGTTCTTTGAGTATTTTATGCGCTTTTTTAATGATCGCTATTTCAGCCCATCTAACCTCGGCTTCAGAAAGTTCGATACCGACTTCACGGCCTTTCCCTGGAAGATCTCCTAAATCTCCGTATCGGGCCATCATATCCGTTATGACTGATCTCCATCTGATTAGGTCGACTTTGTTTTCCTTGGCAATTTCAAGACCTTCTTTTACTGCATTGGCGCAAGCTATAAATTGAGGAAGAATAAAAGATAAAGTATTATTGGTTGCTATTCCTTTGGAAGTTAATATTTTTATTACTTCATAGCCCTGTTTTGATCCAGGAATTTTTATCATTACATTTGGAGAAATCTTTGCCAAATCATATGCTTGTTCCAACATCTTTTCTTTGTTATCTACATCTCGAGGATCTACTTGAGCAGAAATATACCCATTTTTATGATTGGATTTTTCAAAGAGAGGCAGATACATCTGTGCCCCCCGTTTAACTATTTCCTTGTAAGTCATCCAAAATAGCCCTTCTTGGTCTATTCCCGGGTTTTTATCTATCAAGCCATCTACAAATTCTTCCCAGTAAGCTTTTTGTATTTCAAAAACAGCCATGGATAAAGAAGGATTTGTGGTAACGCCCCTGAAAAGCATATTTTGCGGATCTTCTGGATTGTAAAATTTCTTAAACTGTTTCTGTACAATCTCTTTATCTTCTTCTGGTATTTCTTTTAAAACATCTTGTGTCCAATCATCATAAATGACAGGCGAGGAATCCCACCATATCTCAGCTTCAGGATTTACTTCTATTAATCTTTCTAAGACACTTTTTTCTTTTCGATTAGTCACTTTTTTAAAACCTCCAAAAAAATATTTAATTGAAATTTTCTTTCTCTATTTCCATGATCTTTTCTACTTTTCTTTCTGATCTGCCACCTTGAAATTCTGAATTTAACCAGGCAGTCACTAACATTTTAGCCAATTCTATTCCAGTAACTAGAGCTCCCAAGGTTATTATCTGGGCATTGTTGCTTTTTATGGCTCTTTCTGCCTGATAAACATTACAACAGGTAGCTGCCCTTATCCCTTTTACTTTATCGGCAGCCATCGCCATCCCTAATCCTGTTCCGCATATAAGGATACCTCTTTCGAATTTTCCTTCAGCTATGGCATAAGCAACTTTTTTTGCTATATCAGGATAATCAATCGGATCCCTGGTAAAAGTGCCAAAATCTTTATACTCTACCTTTTTTTCTTTTAATAAATCAATGATTGCATTTTTTAAATCTAATGCATTAAAGTCACATCCAATAGCTATCTTCATCATATTCCCTCCTTACATTATTTTTTACAAGAAGATTAGTTTTTTTTAATCAGGTTAACCACTGAATTTACAATGCCGTTTTTGGAAAGATGGTATTTTCCTAAAAGGTCTTCGTAGCAACCTGTAGTACTAAATACATCAGGTACCCCCAATTTAACCACTCTTAAGGGATTTTCTTGGGAAAGAAATTCACTGACTGCACTACCTAAGCCACCTACAATACTATGATCCTCGATAGTTAGAATCATATCTGTCTCTTTGGAAACTTGAAGAAGAAGCTCGCAATCCAGTGGTTTTATGGTAGGCATGCTAATTACGCCGACTTTAATACCCAATTTAACAAGTTCCTCTGCAGCTTCCATGGTTCTCCATACCATCCCTCCCATGGTCATTAAAGTAATGTCCTGTCCCTTTTGAAGTATTTCCCCTTTTCCGAAGGAAAAACGGTAATCTGAATGATGAAAAGTTGGTAATTTTTCACTGCCAATTCTAATGTAAACCGGGCCGATGTACTGAGCAGCTTCTTTTACGCATGCTTCTATTTCAATGGCATCAGAGGGCACAAGTACTACCATATTAGGTAAACTTCTCATCACTGCTATGTCTTCCAAAGATTGATGCGTGTATCCTAAATAAGAATAGTCAAGTCCGGAGTTGCGTCCGGCAATTTTAACATTTGCAAAAGTATAAGCTAAATCATCTCTCACCTGCTCAAAACAACGCATAGTAATAAAAGGAGTTATGGCACAAAAGAAAGGAATCTTCCCGCTTAAAGCGAGCCCTGCACAAAAGCCTATAGCCGATTGTTCTGTTAAACCAAATTCTAAATGCCTTTCCGGGAAACACTCCTTAAAAGGGCCAAATCCTGAACTGCCTGAAGAATCAGTCGATACGGCCAAGATACGTGGGTCTTGTTTGGCCAATTCCAAAACTTGATTACCGAATACTTTTCGTGGATCTTTTAATTCTTTCATAAGTTATTCATCCCCAATTCAATAAAAGCTTTTTTCATTTCTTCATCTGTTGGTTTCCAATAATGGTATTTATAATTGTTCTCTGCAAAAGAAAGCCCTTTCCCTTTTATAGTATTTGCTATAATACAGGTGGGACAATCTTTTTTAAGGGGTAAGTTTTTAAGTGCTTTAAGTATGTCCATAAAATCGTGTCCATCAACCTCAATGGTTTGCCACCCAAAAGAACTCCATTTCGCTGACAACGATTCTGTGTTTAAAACATCTTTTGTATTTCCGTGTATTTGAAGTTTATTTCTATCAATGATAGCTGTTAGATTATCTAATTTGTAATGACTTGCTATTTCAGCTGCTTCCCAAACAGATCCTTCAGCAATTTCACCATCGCCCATAAGGACATAAACTTTGTAATCTTTCTGATCTATTTTTCCAGCAAGTGCCATACCCCCTCCTATCGCAAGGCCATGTCCCAAAGATCCCGTATTGGCTTCTACTCCAGGCAGCTTGTGTCGATCGGGATGGCCAGGTAGTTGACTATTGAAAGAATCGTATGTGCTGAGTATTTTTTTATCGAAATATCCTTTTTCTGCTAAAACAGAATATAAAGCAAGACACTTATGCCCTGCGCTTAAAATAAATCGATCTCTATCTTTCCATTGAGGGTTTTGCGGCTTACATTTTAATACAGAAAAATACAATGCTGTAATAATCTCTATAGATGAAAGACTACCACCCACATGGCCACCCTGCCCAGATTGAATCATTGTTATAATATTTCTTCGTAAATTTAGTGCTGTTTGCTTTAAATCATTAATTTGGTTATCCAAAATTTCCACTAAAATTCTCCCCTCGCTTTACGATTTTTAAATATATATACAGGAAAATGCTTTCATCACTATCCCCACCTTTGCAGGTGGGGATTTCTTTTTATTTATATAATAAAAACTAAGCTCGATTGGGAAAATCTCTATCTTTTATTTCAATTTTAAATTTTTCAACTTCTTTTACAAAGGCAGATAAGTGGTCTGAAACTAAGTCAAAATATTTTTTCCCCTTTTCAGCGGTTGCTCTAAAAGGATTACCAATCACTGCGTTATCACAGTAATCATGATGCTCCATAGGAACCCAGATAGTTTCCACTCCTTTAAATTCAACAGTTGCAGCCCCATCTTTTTTATGAAAGTTTGGTCCCATAAAAGCAGGAGCATGTGTACTTCCTTTTTCCATTTGGTCTGTATCTATTTTATCCATATCATAAGCCATAACTGTAGAAGTTTCTAATTCGCCGGCGTGCCATCCCGGTGTTTCTTCCGGAGGTCCTTCAATAATATCCCCTAAAACTGAATATGTTCTTTCTGTTGGTGTCTTATACCAACATACAAAACATCCGGTTTCGTAATACAATTTACGTAATACGTCATCAATTACTTTAACATTTGACCCGTGGTGAGAAACAAAAATCATTTTATTAAAACCATGGTAAATTAAACTTTTAGCAATTTCATAAATAATTTTCCTATAAGTTTCTCCGCTAAAAGTTACGGTACCCGTTCCTTCTCCTACTCTTCCCATATGATGAGGAGAATATCCAAACGGCATTGCAGGTAAATATGGCACTTCAGCTTTTGATGCTGCCTGTTCTACCACATGCTCAGTAGTTATAAGATCTGTAGAGAGGGGGTCGTGGGCACCATGTTTCTCCAAACTACCCATTGGAATTAGGATAGTATCTGTTTTTTTTAGCATTTCAGCTACTTCTACGTATGAGATATCGTAAAGATTCCAACTTTTTTTCCTTGACATTTATTTTTCCTCCTTAATTTTATAACATAGTAAAAAAGTTTTTAATTATTAGATTTTAATTTATAAGAAACAATCTTTTATTTTGTATAGCCGACATTATATATTTCTAATTTGCTTAAAAAAGTAAAAATGTATTTTAAGATTTAAACGCATCCGCCCCCCTTTGTTTAAGTAGTTTTTCGGGTCCTGGAGGCGCATAAATTACCACATAAGTAATGTCTTCGTCTGGTTCAACATCTAATTTGTGTAACGTATTAGCAGGGACATATATTGCCGTTTTAGGTTCAATCCTAAATGATTTTCCATTAAGATATACTATTCCCTTTCCAGAAAGAATATACCAGCAATGTTCAACTGTGTGTTTATGTTCTTCGCCTTTTGTACCTGCTCTACTTGTGTTAACTAATAGCGAAAAGTTCTTTGCTCCGCTAATTTCTTCATCGATAAGAATACGGAACATTCCAACTCCACCATGTAATACACCAGTTACTGCGTTCTTTAATGATACGATTAACTTTTTTTCCATTTTATGACTCCTTTTTATTATATAAATTTTCGAGTTTATTTTAATACTTATCACATTACTTTCAATATACCATTACTATTGTTAATTAAATCTGTAATTACATAATATTAATGATCCTTTAAAATTTTTAATTAAACCTCTACTTTAGATTTATCCTTGTTTATCATCGTTACAACTATTAAAAGTAGGACTCCGACTAAATCTGAAATAATATTTGGTGTAAATAAACAAAAAGCAGCAAATCCCAGCAATATTCTTTCTAGGATGTTTGTCTTTTTAATCCAACAGTCTTGCATCATCCCTGCAAAAGCAATCATTCCGATCATAGCACTTATTACTGTTTCCATAACCTCTAACAAGGGACCATTAAAGAGTATAGGTGTATAAACAAATAGAAAAGGCATAATAAATAAAGGAGAAGCTAATTTAACTGCAGCGAATCCTGCCCTATGAGGATTGCAGCGAGCTATCGATGACGCAGCAAAGGCAACTAAGGCAACAGGAGGTGTAACCCCTCCTGTTTGACAAAGCCAAAAGACTACTAGGTGAGATGTAAGTAACGGTACACCTAATTCTATAAGTGCGGGTGCAGCAAGCACAGAAATAATTATATACGAAGCAGTTATTGTTACTCCCATACCCATTATGTAGCTAGTAATAGCAACAAAAAAAATTGTTAGAGGAAGAATCCCTTTAGATAAAGAGATAATCAAGGAAGAAAATTTAATTCCTAATCCAGTCATATTGATTATAGCTATCATTATCCCAATTACACCTGCAGTAGAACCGATAATTAATGAATTCTTCGCCCCTGAAATTAAAGCATTAATTATTTTCCAAAAACTCATCCTTGTATCTGTTTGAAAATAACTTAAAATTATTGTTGAAAATATAGCAAAAAAAGCGGACATTTGCACAGAATAACCTCTGATTAAAAAAACAAATACCATAACAATTGGTAGAAGAAGATAACCTTTTTTATAGAGAGTAGCCGTTAAATTGGGTATTTGTTCTTTTGGCAATCCTTTTATTCCCTCTCTAACGGCAATAAAGTGTACCATCATTCCCACTCCAAAGAAATATAAAATTGCTGGAATGATAGAAATCTTAACAATATCCATATAGGGCGTTTCTGTGAATGCAGCGATAAGAAACGCTGCTGCACCCATGATTGGAGGCATAAATTGTCCACCTGTTGACGCTGCTGCCTCAACTCCTGCCGCAGTATGCGATTTATAGCCCAATCTTTTCATTAAAGGAATAGTATAAGATCCTGTAATAACCGCATTAGCAGCTGAAGACCCGGTAACTGAACCAATTAAACCACTAGAAATTACCGCGATTTTTGCTGGACCTCCCCTTGTTCCACCTGCTACGGCACGAGATATTTCTTCAATGGCAGAGCCTCCGCCTGAAGCCTGGAAAAAAGAAGCAAAAATAATAAAGGGAAATATATAGGTAGCATAAGTATTAACCACAACACCATATATTCCGCCCATTCCAACAGCAGAATATTCCACAATTCTAGCAATTTTAAACCCATAATGACCTAATATTCCTGGTACAAAAGGTCCAAAATAAGCATAGAGTAAAAAAATGATTGCTAATATTGGTAATATATATCCAAGTACCCGACGTGCTACTTCCAAAGAAAGTCCAATTAAAATTATTCCCATAAGAATATCCATAGTAGTTGGATTTCCAATTCGATAAGCATATGTTGGATAATTTATTATCCAATAGCCAATAGCAACTATGGTGAGTATCCATAATATCCAATCTATTAAGGGTACAGAATCTTTATTTTTATTTTGACCTTTTCTAGCAGGGTAAAGCAAGAAACAAAGTAATAAAGAAAAAAGCAGGTACCCACCGCGGTGTAGTTCCATTGAAATAAGCCCAAAAGCACATGTATATAAATAAAACAACGCAAATGTCAAGGCTATTATATTGACAATCAAGTCGATATTTTTGTTCAGTTGCCTTATCGGATTTTCAGTGTCTTTAATTTGATCTTCTTTCATTTTAATTATTTCAATTTCTCCTTAAGACATGACTGTTATTAAGAAAATCTCATATCTCTTTATATTACATAATTAATGAATAAGAGAAGAAGGGGGTTCTATTATCATAATAGAGCCCCCTTCAATAAAATTCATATCTTAGAGCTCGGGAGGAATCAGCTCGGGAAGAATATCTAATCCTTGTTCTTCCCAGAATTTTACTGCACCGGGATGTAGAGGAATTTTTAATAACTTCATAGCTTCAAAATAATCACCTAATGTTGTTAGGTGCACATAAATAGCAGCAAGAGACTCAGCATTTTCCGGATCAAACGCAACCTTCATCATCTTATAAACAGACTCAGGATCAGTATCTGCGTGTGCAGCCCAGAAAACGGGGAATACAATAGCTGGAATATCTCTATCTATTGATTCATAAGCTCCCGCTGGTATTATACCTTTACTGTAAGAAGGAAATTCACTTATTACCTTGTCAAATTCTTCATCATTAAATTCTAAAAGGCGAATATCATGTGTTGCCTCTATTGTAACACCAGCAGGTGCTGGTGCACTGGCAAGGCCAACACAATCAATTTGACCATCAGTCAAAGCAGTAGCCCCGGCTTCCCAGGTCAAAGTTGATACCTCAATCTGATCCCATAGACCAAGGGCTCTCAGAATGTTTTCTGAATTAATTGCACCTCCGCTTCCTGCTGAACCGATACACACCTTTTTCCCTTTTAAGTCAGAAAATATCTTTATATCACTATCTGCTAATACTACAAAATGATGATGATTATCATAAACACCGCTTATCATTCGGTATGCCTTAAAAGGCTCTTCACCCTGAAAAGTTCCCACACCATTCCAGATATCATATGCCGTTAATGAATGGGTTAACCAGGTATCCAATTCACCCTTACTTGCTAACCGATTATTATCAACAGACCCACCAGTTGCAATAGCTGTTACATTGAGATCTCCAATCTTTCCACTTAAAAAAGCAGATAACCCCCCAACAATTGTAAACCATGAACCCCCCGGATTACTACCGCCAAACCTGACAAATTTGCGCTGCGCTACAACCTCCGCTTGACTACCTAAAATAAAAGAAAAACACAATATACACAAAACAAATATAATCATAAATTTTCTCATTTCTTACTAACCTCCTTTAAATTTTAATTTTTAGTATGACTGTGCTACTAAAATAGAATTAAAAAAATACACATCCCCTCCTTTTTATAAATAAATCATCCAGACTATAATTTTCAGTTTTTTTATTATTTATATATAATTTTTTAGAAACTCTTAAATGCTTATTTATTATAAAAAAAACGAAATAATTTTAGCTTCTTAGAATTGCTTTTTGGACGTGATTTAAATGTTTTTCCATTTCTTTTATTGCTTTGTTAATATTATGATTTTTTATAGCAGTCCAGATATTTATATGGGATTCAATAGATTCGGATTTTAAATTTAACATTTTTGCTACTACCTGTTGTTCTTTCATAAACAAATCATAAACGGAATTAAAAATTATAGTTAATATTGGGTTTTTTGAAGCTTCAGCTACAGTAAGATGAAAATTAACATTTTCTATAGCAAATTCTTTTGGATTGTCAATTATTTCCTTCATTCTCTGAATTATATTGTCCAATTTATTAATTTCATCTTCAGAAGCTCTTTCTGCTGCCAATGCTACAGTTCCTCTTTCTATTATTTTCCTTGCTTCTACAAGATATAAAATATCTGGTTTTTTTAGATCTAACAAATATCCAATATAACTAGATAAAGAATCGACACCGACTTTCTCTTTTACAAAAGTACCTTCTCCTTGCTTAATTGCGATAATTCCCATAACCTGTAATTGTTTTAAAGCTTCTCTTACTGAACTTGCTCCTACTTGTAGTTTTTGACTAAATAATTGTATTGAAGGAAGTTTATCTCCTGGTTTTAAATCCCCATTCTTAATTAATTCTACAATCCTTTTCAGAACACTTTCAGATATACTAATTTTTGTTATTGGATTTCTTTTTATCATTTTACTCATCCTATCATCAGAATATATGAACATATCATGTTTAAATTATATATTAATGAAAAAATTATGTCAACACTATTAGGCAGAAATATCTGTATTCATTTATTCCCAAATTCGATATATAAAATTTACAATTATCTGAAAAGTAATTTTTATTGTCTATCTCGAATTAACTCGAAAGAAAGACGGCGTGGGCTCTCGCCGCCCATGACAATTAAAAACCATAATTATTTTCCTTTCGAATTAGAAAATGTCTTTATTTGCTGTTTTAAAGAATCGGGATTGGTAAAAAGGATAGAATTGATACCAATTTTTTGAGCAGAAATGATATTTTCTTCGGTATCATCCACAAAGACTGTATTTTCGGGCTTAAGCCCCTCCTTATTTAAAATATGCCAGTAGAAATCCGGGTCGGGTTTAGATATACCCATTAAGTTAGAAGCATAAACCTCATCGAAGATTTCGTAAACGCCTTGATTTAAAAGATAATAATAATGCGAATCAATAGTGTTGGTACCGCAAACAACCCTTGAATTATTTTTAAGCTGTTTTATTATATCCTTTGTTTCCCGGATTATTCCCGGGTTAAAAAATTTACCAAATAACTCTTCTTCTACTTTCTTACCATATCTTAAAGAAAATCTTACCCAAAATTCATTACTGTCAATTTTTCCGTCAAGAAGTTTTCTAAAATTTTCACCGGAATAAATGAAAAAATTTTCTTCGGTAATTTCAAGATAATTGCTTATAACGGGAATATTATTAAAGTCACAACACAGGACACCCCCCATATCAAAAATGTAAAGTCTCTTCATAATTATTTTTATTATCCTTTCCTTGATGAATATAGGGCTGCACCGCCCAGGAAATATTTAGATAGTTTAAAAAATACAATCAATATCGGAATGCTCGCTATGGCAGCTACTGCCATCATTGCCCCCTCATCAGTATGTTTTTCAGCCATAAATTTAACAATATATAAAGGTATGGTCTTCATCTCTTCACTCTGCACCACTAATAAGGGCCATAATAAATTATCCCATTGAGCTTTGAAAGTAAGAATGGCCAGAGTTGCTATAGCTGGAATACTGTTTGGTAAAATAATTGTTCTGAAAATCATTAGTTCGCTCGCTCCGTCTATTCTGGCTGCATCCAATATTTCATCAGGAAAAGTAATGAAAAATTGCCTCATTAAAAACACACCAAATGCATTTACTAAAAAAGGAGCTATTAATCCGGCATAAGAATCCTGAATTCCTAATTTAGTAGTGACTAAATAAAGAGGAATCATTATGGCTTCAAAGGGTATCATCATGGTGGCCATAATTAACATAAAAACCACGGCCCTGCCTTTGAAATAATATTTAGCCAGACCAAATCCGGCCAGAGCTGATAAAATTACCGTAGTAGCAGATACCACTGAAGCTACTATTAAGGAATTTAAAATATTTCTGATATAGGTAAAGCTTGCGTCATTACCCTTTATCCCCTGCCAATAATTCTGCCAATAGAAGCCTTTCGGGATCCAACGATAAGGCATTTTTAAGATATCATTTGCCGGCATTAGAGAGGCAGTAAACATAAATATTATAGGAGCAAGGATAAATAAAGCTGCCAGAATGAGAAACACCCAGATAAATATATCTATTATTAAGGATTGATGGTTAATCTTATTCTTCTTTCTTTGCAAGGTATAACTCATAAAAAATATTCTCCTTAATAACTGATTTCATCAGCCCGGGAAGTTTTAAATTGCACCCAGGTAAATAACATCATAATAACAAATAAAATAATACTCATCGCACTTGCCCTGCCAATCTGATGATCTCTTATGGCAGTATGATAAATATTTAAAGTGATTACATTTATCGGAGCTAACGGTGCTCCTCCTTGAGTAAATAAATATTGGGTACTGAAGGTTCTCAAACACTGAAGCATAGAGATAATAGAAACTAAAATAGTAGTAGGTTTCAAAAGAGGAAGAGTAATATACCAAAAATTTTTCCAATCATTTGCTCCATCTATTTTAGCAGCTTCATAGATACTTTGAGGAATCGATGCCAATCCCACAATAAAGATGATAGTAAAATAACCCACATATTTCCAAAAATATACCAGCATAGTAGACATTTGAACCATAACTGAATGAGCCAGCCACTTGTGGTCAATGCCGGGAGTGTTCATCATCAAATTTAGCCACTGATTGCCCAGCCCCCTGGGGTCAAAGATTAATAGCCAGATTACTGCAGCCACTACAGACGATAAAACAGCGGGAGAATAATAAGCTATCTGGAAAAAATTCTGAAATCTCTTTCTGGACATGATAAAAACAGCAAATATGAGACTAAAAATTAAAAGGGGTACAAAAGTCCCCAGAGTAAAAACCACTGTAGCTCTCATGGAGTTCCAGAAATCCGGAGATTCAAGAAGATAACTATAATTATCAAGCCCAATGAAATCAGGTGGTTTTAAGGATAACAGTTTTTTCTTGAATAGACTGGTATAAAGGGCATTAAAAATCGGATAGAAGCTAAAGAGGGAAAAAAAGATGAGTGTCGGAGTAACGAATATCCATCCCCAGCGGGCTTTTTTCCGTTCAATACTATAGCTTGATATCCGTTTGCTCATTAACTACACTCCTTCTGTGATAAAAACAGGGCTGAGCTAAATAATAACCCAGCCCTGTGGTTTCAACTAAACTATTATTCTTCGTCGAGTACTTCCTGAACTTTTCTCTTTAATGTTTTCAATGCATCCTCTGGTGAAATGCCGGCCAACATGACTGATTCTACTGCTTCCCTGACATGTGACTGAATTTTGGCACTATTCTCTCCATAATATACGATATGACCTTTTGCCATATCATTGGTAAACACATCGGAGTAAGGCATAGATTTATAGGTCTCTGAACTCATAAGTTCAACTGTAGGCTGGACAATATTGACTTTAGTCAGATATTCTTCGGAATGGCTGAGCATATAGGCAACAAATTTCCAGGCCATTTGCTGATTTTCCTTCGATTTCTGACCATTGACCATATAATAATGTCCATAATAGGCCGCAGGAACATCTTTTACCGCATCTTCAAATACCGGGAAGGGAACAATCATCCATTCTTTGCTTTCATAAAAAGCAGGATTATCTGCGTTAATCCTTCCTACCTGATAAAGGCCGGTATTACACATGCCTATATCATTATTATCCATATTGAAAAGCTTTCTGGCATTAGTATAAGTCGGTGAACCGAGATTTCTACCGCTGGGACCCCATTCCTGCATAAATTTAAGAAATTTTAGCCAGGCTTCATCATTGACAATGGCAGTTTTACCATCATCGCTAATCAACTGTCCTCCGAGCTGTTCAACCATAGGTACCATGGCTACAAGATAATAGGGGTATCTGAAGTCAAATCCTCTTCTGTTAAGAATTTCACCTTCGCGTATACATAACTTATCTGATACTTCCACCATTTCTTCCCAGGTTTTAGGATAATCCTTTTCAGGATCTAATCCAGCATCCCTAAATACTTTTTTGTTAATAAAGATACACCAATTAGTTAATTCTAATGGCAGTCCATAAAGTTGTCCTTTATAGGTTACCGGATCTAACACCCCAGGGATATAAGCATCGTAAACTGCCTGCAGACTGGGATAACCTGCCGCCTGAAAATCGAGAGGAGCAAGACGCTCATTGGCTATATAGGCATATTCATCTTCAATCGACATATTAAAGATATCCGGACCCTGATTTGCGGCAAACGCAGTCAAAATCAATTCCTGAATTTGACCTGAACCACTGGTAACTCTCTTAATGGTAACTCCCGGATTTGCCTGCTCAAATTCAGCAATATATCTATCTTCAATTTCCGTTCTATTGGGGTCTTCATGAGTCCAAAAAGTAATCTCCATAGCAGTAACTGAATTAACTGTCATAGACAGAAGAAGTACAAAAATAAAAATAGTTAATAACTTTTTCATAGATACAAACCTCCTTAAAATTTAATATAGTAACTTTTTTCTTATTTCTTGAAAATTAAATTCTCCTTTCACCTCCTTCCCTTATCTTTGTCAAGGGACGGTCCTTTGACAAAGTACAATGACTTTATAGACTCAAACTTTCTATATATTAACATATTCAACATAACCTAACAAATTCCTGCTTAAAATATTATATTTTTTTAATTTTTTAGAATCTCAAATCGGGAACCGATCTCAGAAAGGTTAGTTACGCCGATTCTCACCGGGAAAGAATAGCGATAATCTAATCCATCATCCGATAGGGGTATCCAGTAGTATACCTCCCCAAAATATGTAAAATATTCTAAAGCAGAGGGAGATATATCTACGAAACTTTTCTGATGTAGCAGAGAAGATTCTATATTTTATTGACGAAGTGTACAATAGGAAGAGGTTGCATTCATCTATAGGCTATCGGCCTCCAGAGAAATACGAGAAGTTATTGGCAAAGAATAGCTCTCGGGAATGCATGGTGTGTTAAGACTTAAAGTGTCTAGCCTGAGGGGTTCACTCCAGTCGCCATGAATTGAAAAAGCCGAGGCTAAACCTCGGCACCGTAATAATCCTGTAATATCGATTGTAAATTTTTTGGAAAAACTTACCTATTACCTGAACAATATAAATGAAACCTCTCACGTCTTCAGTCACGCCATTCCCTGGACGATATCAGACCCAACCCGTTCTTATACTTCTTGTACAACTTCGCATATACATCGGTGAACTCTTTTCGTGGAAAAAATGATGCATCTGTTCCACTAAATATACCAACGGCTTCTTCGAGGGAGTCATACATACCTGTGGCCAGACCTGCTACGATGGCCGCCCCAATAGTGCCCGATTCCCGATGCTGGACACGATGGACCGGACGTTGAAGGATATCGGCCTTGATCTGTAGCCAGAGGTCGGAACGGCTTCCTCCTCCGGTAGCCCGTACACTAGTAATGGATAATCCGTTTTTTGAAAGCTCTTCGAAGGCTTCCAGGAAAAACATTGATTCACCCTCAAGCAGAGCACGATACAGCGCCCCTCTACCGGTTCCCGTACCGATACCAAAAAAGCATCCTCTTCCCTCTGGAAGAAACACTGGAGCTCCTGAAGGTTCGAGAAAAGGGAGGAATACCACATTTCCTGGTTTATTGGGGGCTTCGTCTGTAAGGCTGTTAAGGATCTCCCGCTCAGAAGCACCTTCTTTAATAAGATCCTGTGTGAACGCTTGCATAAACCAAGTCTGTACCGACCCACCTTGATTATAGATAA
>Ga0268279_1000748_pt1 | contig 19825 bp, 25 predicted proteins | sample saktaG_6_FD_190142 | JGI IMG/M metagenome (GOLD analysis project Ga0268279, IMG submission 190142) | Saline water microbial communities from Sakinaw Lake, British Columbia, Canada - sak_2010_1_5_80m | ecosystem: Environmental > Aquatic > Non-marine Saline and Alkaline > Saline ...
TTACGTCATCAAATAAGAGAAAAATATAGTTTTAATAATATTATCGGAAAAAGCGATAAAGTAAAAGAAGTACTGTATAAGATTGAAAAAGTTGCTCCAACCAGTGCAACTGTGTTGATAAGAGGAGAAAGCGGTTCCGGGAAAGAATTAATTGCGAAGACCATTCACCAATACAGCCCCAGAAGAGATAGACCATTTATAGCCGTTGATTGTGCCAGCATGCCAGAGACTTTGATAGAGAGTGAATTATTTGGTCATACTAAGGGGGCCTTCACCGGGGCAGTAGCAAAAAGAATCGGTAAATTTGAATTAGCCCAAGCCGGGACATTTTTTTTAGATGAGATTGGTAATTTACCGGTTAATATTCAAGCTAAGTTATTAAGAGTACTCCAGGAAGGGGAGATAAATCGTATCGGAGAAAAGTATCCCATTAAGATTGACGTACGAGTGATCATTGCCAGTAATACCAATTTAGAAGAAGAGATAAAAAGAGGGACTTTTAGAGAAGACTTATATTATCGTATAAATGTTTTTTCGATCATCCTTCCTACTTTACGGGAGCGGAAAGAAGATATACCCTTATTAGCTTTGCATTTTCTAAATCAGTTTAATTCGATATTTGGAAAGAAAATTAGGAATATCTCGGAAGAAAGTGTGAAGCTGCTGATAAATTATTCCTGGCCGGGTAATGTCCGGGAACTTCAAAATGTTATTCAGCAGGCAATTATTATGGCTGAAGATATTATTCTGCCAGAGCATTTACCTTTTCACATAAAAGAGAACAAAGTAGAGGCAGGCCCGATGCCTACCCTCCTATCGGAAAAAGACCAGAATAATTTCCCCAACGACTTCTCCCTTAAAAACAATATTCACCAACTTTCGCGAGATAGGGAAAGAAGAATTATTTTGGAAGCGTTAAAAAGAACGAATTGGAATAAGTCTGAAGCAGCCAGATTGTTAAAGATAAATTATAAAACCCTCTATCTAAAGGTTAAAAAATATGACCTTCGCCCCACCAGCTCGTAGGGGCACAATTTATTGTGACCCTACAAACACAAAGCATAATATGGTAATGCGACCTATGGTTGATAGACCATAAATAGGGTATGAAAACCATATATATGGTCTACCGACCATATAATTTAGGAGTAAATTAAAATAAAATAATAAGAAACAAAGGTTAGATATAAATTTATTTTAACCGATAAGTCTTGCTATCAATGCATTTGGAGAGATCCGAATGCATTTTTTATTTTAAAAAGGTTAAGTTGGCACGGTAATTGCTTATAATAATGATATAGAAAGATTTCCTGTATAGCGTAATATTAAAAGAAAAAGAGTTGGGAAGGCAAAGAGGTGATCAAGAGATATGCCAATACGAAATTCAAAAGGGGTAGAAAAAGATAATATGGCTAAAATATTAGTAGTTGATGATAACCTGGATATGTGCCAAATTATTTCCGATATTCTTAAAGAAGGGGGCCATACTGTCAACGTCTCTTATAATGGGGAAGATGCCTTGAGGAAAATTAAAAAGAATCACTATGATTTGATTGTCTTAGACTATAGACTTAGTGGAATATCCGGATTAGTGGTACTTGAGAAAGCTTTACAAATGATGCCTTTACTAAAAGTAATCATGATTTCTGCTTTTGGAAGTGATTCTACCAAAACTAAGGCAAGAGAGTCGGGAGCGGTCGATTTTATAGATAAACCATTTGATATAAAAAGATTTGTCCAGGCAGTACAAGATATTTTAACTAAGAAGACTGCTGAGAAAGAGTAAAAAAAAGATGACTGTTTTTTAGGAAAGGTTTATATAGGAATTAAAATTTACAAAAAGGAATAACCATATCTCTTTTTGTAAAAAAAATCCAAAAATGAAAGGAGGTGAAAAAAAATGGCAGTAGAAAAAGCAATTGCTTCTTCCAGTTTAGTAGAAGTAGTTGACCGAATCCTGGACAAAGGTGTAGTAGTTGATGCATGGGTAAGAGTCTCTTTAGTAGGAATCGAGCTTCTCGCTATAGAGGCAAGAGTAGTAGTAGCATCAGTAGAAACTTACCTAAAGTATGCTGAGGCTATTGGCTTAACCGCAACAGCAGCCTAAGGATTGAGGTCAGCCCGGTTAGAAACGGAATTTCTAAACGGGGTAAAAGGATTCTTGCTGGGTCATCCTTAGAACCACGGAAAGACGGAATTTATGTGATTCTTTGGTTGCAAAAGTATGGTTCACCAAGAAATTCCTTCTTTTACTTTAAGCAAAAGGAGTAAATTTAATGGAAATTGCCGACGACATGAAAAGATTAACAAATGAGGTTGTCTTTTCTTATGAGTCCCGAATCTCAGAAGTAGGCATAATTATTGACAATACCTACCGTATTCTTGAAGAATTCAAAACCAAAAGAAATGAGATGAGTAATCAACTCAAAGAGAACCTCGCCAAAAAAGGATCCCTGAGAAAAAAAGATTTTGATAGTATGATGGAAGAAATATTATCCCGGCAAGACGAAAGAGAAAAACAGGTAAAGGACTTACTAAGAACCTTTCTGGAAGAACAGAAAGAGGTGGCTCAAACCATTAAGAAGAATCTGGCAGAAGGTGAAAAGGTGAGGATAGATGATTTTAAAAAGATACTACAGGATATTCAGACAAGGCAAAAGGCCAGAGAAAATAAAGTAAGCATCGCATTAATGACATTTCAGAAAGAATATAAAGAGGTGGCAAAATCGTTGCATAACCTTTTAAATAAAGGAGAAGCCATACGGATTAAGGATTTTAAAGAGATGGTTAAGAATATCCGGTTAAGACAAATAGAACGGGCAAATGAAGTTAGAGAAAAACTGGATGAATTCAGGAAAGAACGTCAGAAAATGGCTTCCGAGTGGCATAAACTAACCATTGCTATGGCTAAAAAAAGAGCTGATAGTCTGAAAGGAGGTGAGAGCAGAGAAAAAGAAGAGATTACCAATGGCTGATTTTATTTTTTGGTTAAGTAAGTTAGTTAATTAGGTTTAAAATAGGTATTTAGTTTTTTTATAAAATTTAAAAAAGGAGTGAATAAAATGGGAATATCTAACGATATGAAAAAATTAGGTGAGGACATTGTTGCTGCAAATGATGTGCGAGTAAAGGCGATAGGGGTGTTAGTAAAAGATACCCACAAAATGCTTAAGGGATTTCAGGCAGAACATAAGGAAATGGCTACCAACCTTAGGGGAGAACTTGCAAAGGGAGAGGATCAGAGGCTTAAGGATTTCAGGGTAATGATGGCAAACATTCAGAAATTTGTATCAGACATAGACAAGGAAGTGAGCGCTATGATTGAAAGATTCCAGAAAGAACATAAGGTTATGGCTGATGAACTAAGGGAAAACCTTGAGAAAGGAGAAGCAGACCGGCTTAAGACCTTTAACGATATGATGGGAAATATCCACCAAGATATTAATCAAATTGAGACTTATGTTGCCAACAAACTTAAGGAATTCTCAGATGCCCATGTTGGTATGAGTGAAGAACTCAAGAAAATGTTAGCCAATTATGTAGCTGATATGGTTAAGGCAACCAAGAAGTTGATGGGTGATATTCAAAAACGACAGAAAGAAAGAACCGCTGAGGTTGCCGATCTCAACGTTGAGGTTGCCGATCTCCTGGAAACCTTCAAGACTGAAAGAGAAAAGATGGCCGCTAATTGGCAAGCTCTCACTGCTAAGATGGCTAAGAGAAGAGGCATTATGCCAAAGGTGGAGGCAGAGGTAAAAGTTAGGCCAGTAGAAGAGGCAATAGAGGAGGCTGTTGAAGAAGTGGAAGCAGAGGAAGCACCTCCTGAGATAAGCTTGAGCTTGGAAGATAGGGTATTGGAATTCATTGAGAGACATCCAGAGGGGATAAGGGTTGGCGATATGGAAGAGCCCCTTGGAGTCCCCAGAATGAGATTGGGTGTAATAGCCAAGACACTATTAAAGGAAGGTAAGGTTAGGAAAGAGGAGAAGATGTATTTTCCACTATAAAAAGCCTCCGGGTTTCCTAAGTGTAGTTATTCAAAAAAGTTACTGCATTTGGGATAAATAAAAAAGCAATATGTTGGGCTATTACGATTTTAGAAGATTTTATACTTAGTAAGGTAAAAGGAGGCAAGATATGAGCTTAATTACTTGTGCATTTTGTAAGGGAAAAGGAAAAGATCCATTTAATCTCCTCTCTGAACTTTCTACCTGCCAGGTGTGCGGAGGCAAAGGCAAGGTTGAGGTTGAAGAGCCAGCAATTAAGTGTGCTTATTGTAAGGGTACTGGTGTTTATCCCCATGGTAGTCGGCTCACCTGTACTGTGTGCAATGGTAAGGGAATGGTGACTGTAAAAGGAGCTACCGAGAAGTGCCCCAGGTGTAAAGGAACCGGACAGGAAATAGAAAGTGGCCTTCCTTGCATTAAATGTGGAGGCAAAGGGGTTGTGCGTAAAAAGGAGGAAGCATAGCTTACAGCAGAAAGATTTTATTAGAAGCCCAGATTTCAAAAGAATAAAGAAAACAAAAACTTAAAGAGATAAGGAGATGATATAGAATGATTGATGAGATGACTACAGTATTGGAACCACGTCCTCTACCAGACTTCGTGGAAACAAAATATGTAAAGGATATTACCAATAGGACCATTTCCTATATTAAGGCAGGTTTTCCGGTTCATCTTAGGGGCCCCTCGGGTACCGGCAAGACGACTCTGGCAATGCATGTCGCCACTAAAATCGCTCGACCGGTAGTTATGATTCATGGAGATGAGGAATTTACAACCTCTGATTTGGTCGGTGGCGAACATGGCTACAGGTTCAGGAAGGTTGTTGACCGCTTTGTGTCCCGAGTCTTAAAGGTGGAAGAGGATATGGTAAAGCGATGGGTTGATAACCGTCTGACCGTTGCCTGTAAATATGGTTTTACCTTAATCTATGATGAGTTCACCCGCTCAAGACCGGAGGCAAATAACATCCTTCTTTCAATCTTGCAGGAGAAGATGATGGATTTACCCTCGGGAAGAGGAGAGGATCCATATTTACAGGTTGATCCGGATTTTACCGCTATTTTCACCAGCAACCCCGAAGAATATGCTGGTGTCCACAGAAGCCAGGATGCATTGAGGGACAGGATGATAACTATGGATCTGGACCATTTTGACTATGATACAGAGGTAGCAATAACCAAGGCAAAATCCAAACTCTCTAAACAACATGCAGAGATGATAGTTAATATTGTAAGGGGCTTAAGAGAATCTGGAAAGTGTGAATTTGCACCAACCATTCGCGGATGCATAATGATTGCAAAAACCATTAAGGTTCAAAACATTACCCCTATCAAATCTAATAGCCTCTTTAGGGTGATTTGCCAGGATATTCTGGCATCTGAGACCAGCAGAGTTGGCTCAAAGACAAATCAGGCAAAGGTAAAAGAGGAAGTTAATGAACAGGTTAAAAAATATTGTTAGTAAATTGTTAGTAAATGGAGGATAATCAAATGACTTTAATGAAAGCATTTTCTAAGGTGGAAAAAGATGGGAAGATAAAACTCCCTGCCAATATTCAGCGAGCAGCAGGCATTAAAGAAGACCAATTGGTTGAGCTGAAGATTGTAGGGACAAGCGCTAATAAAAGTATTCTTCTTACAGCAAGAAAAAGTGCACGGTAGTCCGCATTGATTGCTCAACCTAAAGGTTTGCGGCTAAAGGAAAAATTCCAATCAGGAGGGATTAAGGATGGAAAGAAACAAAAGTGATATCAGAGGCCTTCGAAATATCAGGAGTATGCGCAGCACGGGCAAGAACTCTATACCCAAAAACCAAAGCTCGGCTTATTTAGATTTGTATATGTTAAATATAGAAAAAAAAAGACTCCTGAAGGAAGATGAGAGCCTATCTATAAGAAAGGATACTATTAGAAAACGTCTGGAAGAAATAAAATTGCAGATGGATAGACTACAAGAGGTTAAGGACATGGTTAAAGCCAATAGAAACGTAGGTTCTTCAGGAGGTACTTTTACCCAGGAAGATGAGGTCAAAAAAGATTGGAAGAAGATGCCTTTAAATTATTAGTTACAGAAAGGAGATAGTATGGTGTGGAAGACATTTGATTTTAAAGGGGGGAGAACAAGGTTAGGCCGAAAAATGGGTGAAATTTTAGAAGGGGATAAGTTTAAATGTGCGTTATGTGCCGGTACCGGAATATTACCCAGAACCAAAGACATAAAATGCCCGGTTTGCAAAGGTTCAGGTATAGTTTCCTTAACTGGACCAGTGATGGTATGCGTTTATTGCAAAGGTAGAGGTGAGTATCCACGCAGATCAAATATTAACTGTCCAGTTTGCGGTGGAAAAGGCTTGGTAAGTGTTACTGAGCCCATCGAGATATGTGGGCATTGCCGTGGAACCGGGGCAGAACCAAATAATAAGCTTCCTTGCTTAAAATGTAGGGGTAAAGGCGTTGTTACTAAATTAAATAGGCAATGAGCATGACAGCTACAGAATTGGAGATTTTAAAGATTATAAATGATAAAAATGGTTTGATATCTATGAAGGAACTAAGCAGTAAAGCAAGATTTGAGATAGGTTATACCTATTTATTATGTAAGTCGCTTTCGAAACATGGTTGTGTAACCTTTTTTACTCACTCATCTTGTAGGATAACTGCAAAAGGAAAAAGTATAGTAAGAGAATAGGAAGTAAAAAAGGTTAATAGCAAATTCATTATTTAGAATAAGTATCTTTACTAAAAAGGAAAAGAGGAGGTAGATAGTACAATATGGCAAACGAAAAGAAGAAGAGGGAAGACGAAGGTTTGGGCATTGATTTTAGTTTGGGAGGTTTGTTTAAAGGGATAGAGAAATTAATTGACCTTGCAGCAAAAGTAGAGAAGGAATCCGGAGAAATTAAAAAAGAGGGCGAGATAGACCTAAGCCATCTCAAAGAAGGCATGAAGGGGGTATATGGTTTTTCAATAAAGACAGCGATGGGAGGAAGACCAGTAGTTGAGTCATTTGGTAATATTAAGAAAACTCCTAAAGGTCCTACTGTCGAGGAAGAAAGAGAGCCCATTACCGATGTCTTTGACGAAAAGGAGGAGGTTCGGGTCTATACTGAAATACCCGGCGTAAATGAGGAGGATATAAAGTTAGATTTAAAGGGGGATATCCTTGATATTTTAGCGAAAAGCGGAGATAGAAAATACCATAAAGAAATATTACTTCCAGTAAAAGTTAAGTCTGAAACTCTTATCTCGAGTTATAAAAATGGTATCTTAGAAGTAAAAATAAGGAAATTTTAGTTAATGAAAAAGGACATTGTAACTTTAACCCTAAAAGTAAAAGAGACCTTGCCAAAAGATGTAGGCAGGGCAATTGCCAGGATTGATCCGGAAGACATGAAAACACTTGGAGTTGGAGCAGGGGACATCATAGAGATTGAAGGTAAAAGAAAAACCCCTGTTAAAATGATGCCTTGTTATGTTGAGGATAGGGGTAGAGCTATAATCCAGATGGATGGGATATCAAGGGAAAATGCACAGATTGGACTGGATGATAAGGTAAAGATTCGTAAAGCTGACTGTAAACCGGCTAATAAAATCACGCTCTTGCCCTTAACTATCTCGAGCCTTCTTCAAAGAGATGAGGATACTAAATATATCGGTTCACTTATAGGAGGCCTCCCTGTGACTTCTGGTGATAGGGTTAGGGCAACACTTTTTGGGTCAAGGTCGTGCGAATTTAAAGTATTGCATACTTTACCTGAAGGGATAGTCTTGATAGATTCCACTACTTTAATAAGGATAAAAACAAAAGAGGTGGGAGAAAGTAGAACAATAAAGCTAACCTACGAAGATATTGGTGGGCTTGGTACCCAAATTCAAAGAATCAGAGAAATGATAGAACTTCCTCTAAGGTATCCTCAAGTATTTGAAAGATTGGGAATTGATCCACCAAAAGGTGTTTTACTCTATGGTCCCCCGGGGACAGGAAAAACATTAATCGCCCGGGCAGTGGCTAATGAAACTTCTGCTTACTTTACTCATATAACAGGTCCCGAAATTATGGGCAAATTCTATGGTGAGAGTGAGGCTCGTTTAAGAAAGGTATTTGAAGATGCTCAGAATCATACTCCAGCCATAATCTTTATCGATGAGATAGATTCTATTGCCCCTAAAAGAGAAGAGATGGGTGGAGAAAAACAGGTAGAACGGAGAGTCGTAGCTCAGCTTTTAGCTTTAATGGATGGGTTAGAATCCCGAGGGCAGGTTATAGTTATAGGGGCGACCAATATTCCTAATACTTTAGACTTAGCATTAAGAAGGCCGGGTAGATTTGATCGAGAAATTTCTATTCCTATTCCTGATAAAAATGCAAGATTAGAAATCTTACAGATTCATACAAGAGGAATGCCTTTAGCAGAAAATGTCAGTTTAGAAAGGTTAGCTGAGATTACTCATGGTTTTGTAGGTGCGGATTTAGAAGCACTGGCAAGGGAATCGGCAATGTCGGCTTTAAGAAAGATTTTGCCAAAAATTGATTTTGAAATGGCAGATATTCCTTATGAGACGTTACTAAAATTGGAAGTAACAATGGAAAATTTTATAGAGGCGATGAAAGAGGTTGAACCTTCAGCGATCAGGGAATTCTTTGTGGAAGTGCCGGATGTCAAATGGGAAGATGTGGGCGGGCTTGATAACATAAAAGAAGAACTTAAAGAAGCAGTAGAATGGCCGTTGAAATATTCTGAGGTGTTTAAAAAAGCTAATACAAATCCTCCCAAAGGAATTTTACTCTATGGCTCGCCGGGCACAGGAAAGACTTTATTGGCTAAAGCAGTGGCTAATGAAAGCGGGGTTAATTTTATTTCTATAAAAGGTCCCGCTCTTATATCCAAGTATGTGGGAGAAAGTGAAAGGGCCATTCGTGAGGTATTTAAGAAAGCAAAACAGGCTTCTCCCACAATTTTATTTTTTGATGAGATTGATGCCATAGTTCCCAAGAGAAGCTCTGCGAGCACAGACGGACATGTTACAGAACGGGTGCTAAGTCAATTTTTAACTGAACTGGATGGGATTGAGGAACTTAAAGGCGTGCTTGTTTTAGCTGCCTCCAATAGATTGGATTTGGTTGACTCAGCATTACTCCGAAGTGGAAGATTTGATTTTTTACTTGAATTACCTACCCCGGATGAAAAAACCAGGGAAGAAATATTTAAAATTCATACTAAAAATAAGCCACTTGCTGAAAATATTGATTTGAAAAATTTAGCTAAAGAAACTGAAGGTAAGGTGGGTTCTGATATTGAGCTTATCTGTAGAAAGGCAGCTATGTTTGCTATTAGGGGATACATAAGTAAGAAGCAAGATATCAGCAACCCTGGTAACCGTAAACCAAAGTTTAATATTTCAAGGAAGCATTTTACAGAGGCTATTAAATTGATAAGAGAGCAAAACAACAAAAAGAAGACTTAAAAAATGGGGGAGGTTATTTATGGGTAAAAAAGGAATATATATATATGGAATTATAAATTCTAATAGTGCCTTGGACCTTTCTACCCCAAAGGATTCTTATAAAAAAGAAAATGTATACACCATTCCTTATCAGGATGTCTCGGCAGCAGTAAGTAACTCTGAGATAATTGACTATACTTATAGTAGCAAAGATATCTCAGCGGAGCTGTTAGTTTGGCATCAAAAGGTTATTGAAAAAATTATGAGCTTAAAATATACAATTATTCCGGTTAGATTAGGGACTTTTACTGTAGATGAAGCGGAAGTAAAAGATATTTTAATTAAAGGATATAGCCTTATAAAGAATATAATGGAAAAGATAAGAGATAAAATAGAAACTGATGTCGTTGCGACATGGGCTGATTTTGGTTCAGCCCTTAAAGAAATTGGAGAAGAAAAAGAAATTAAGAAATTGAAAGAAAATATTTTAGCTAATCCTAAAAGTATAACTGTAGACGACCAGATGAAAGTAGGGGTTATGATCAAAAAAGTATTGGATGAAAAAAGAGAAAAATATGCTCTTCAAATACAGACTTTTTTAAAAAGATACTGTACGGCTTTTAAAGTTCATGAACTTATGGATGATAGGATGGTTATTAATGCAGCCTTTTTAATAAATAAACTCGAGCAAAAAGATTTTGATAGAAAAATAGAGGAGATAAATACTGAATTTGCGGAGAAATTAAATTTCAGATGTGTTGGTCCACTTCCTCCTTATAGTTTTTACACGATTGATATAAAGAAAATGAAATTTGAGGAGATAGATTGGGCAAAAAAGAAACTTAGACTTTCGGATGATTTCGCAACTAAAAATGAGGTAAAAAAGGTCTATAGGAAATTAGCCTTTTCTTTCCATCCTGATAGAAATCCAGATACTCCCGGAACAGAAAAAGAATTTGACGAATTAAATAAGGCTTACAGGATACTTGATGAGTATGGCGAGGCTTGTAAACAGGCAGGTAAAGAAGATAGCTTATATTTTAGTGAGGAAAAATTTGAAAAGAACAAAATATTAGTAAAGGTAAAAGACTGAAATGGAAAAAGAAGGAAAATATATATATTGTATCATCGGCACAAAGCAGGAAAGGAATTTTGGGCCTATAGGTATAGGTGGCAGAGGTGATGAGGTTTTAACTATTGGTTACGATGATCTAAGTATGGTTGTAAGCAGCTATCCTATGACCAAATTTATTGTGAGTCGTGAGAATATGTTAGCCCATATGAGGGTAATTGAAAAAGTGATGAATGAATTTGATAGCGTGCTTCCAGTCAGGTTCGGTACAGTTGCCTCTAATGCAGATGAGATAAGGAATTTTTTAGATAGAAGATTGCGAGAATTTAGGAGTCTTTTGAGAAATATGGATCACAAGGTAGAATTAGGCGTAAAAGGATCATGGAAGAATATGAAGGTTATTTTTGAGGAGATTGTAGAGGAGAATAGAGAAATTAAGAAGGTAAAAGAGAAAATTCAAAATGAGATAGGTAAAAAAAATATACAGTCTAAAACAGAAGTTGGCAAGATGGTTGAAGAAGCTTTGAAGAAGAAAAAAGAGCGGGAAGCAGAAAAAATAGTAGATGCATTAAGAAGGACAGCCTTTGAGTATAAACTTAATAAGATTATTGGCGATGAGATGTTTATGAATGCTGCTTTCCTGGTAGATAAGGGATGGGAAAAAGAGTTTGATAATATTATAGAGGATCTAAGTGAGAGATATAGGGATAGAATAAAGTTTGTGTATGCAGGTCCTATGCCCGTATTTAACTTTGTCAACATTGTTATTTATCCTGAAGAATGGGAAAGATAAGGCGGCCTTAACTGTTACAGAGGCAGATATTATAAACTGTGTTGTCTGATTAAGAGAGATAACCAGGGTTAAGATAAAGAATAAATTTTCTAAAGGAGCAAGATGGAAGAAGCTGTTAAGGAAGGGAAATATATTTATTGCATAATAGCAACAGCAGTTGCTAAAACTTTCGGTTCAATAGGGATTGGTGGCAGAGGAGATGAATTGTATACAATTTGTTTTAAAGATATTGCAGCTGTGGTGAGCAATTCCCCAATAATAAGATATGCAGTATCGAGGGAAAATATGCTTGCACATGAGAAGGCTATTGAAGAGGTAATGAAAGAACACACAGTTTTGCCGGTGAGATTTGCTACCATTGCTGAAGACGAAGAAAAGGTTAAAAAGATATTAGAAAACGAATACAGTAAATTTAAAGATTTGTTAAATAGGATGAAGGATAAGAAAGAGTTAGGGCTAAAAGCGATTTTTAAAGAAGATGTTATATATAAAGATATCCTGGAAAAATATAAAGAAATAAGGATATTAAAAGAAAAAGTCGCTGCGCTTCCTTCCGAGAAGACGTATTTTAAGAGGGCAGAAATAGGAGAGATGGTTGAGGCTGCTTTACAAAGGGAAAAGGAGATTTATAAAAAGGATATATTGGGTGCTATATCTTCTTTGGCGATAGAGGTCAAGACTAATAGTAGTTACTATGAACTAATGATTATAAATGCTGCCTTTTTAGTAGAAAAATATAAAGAGACAGAGTTTGATCAAACAGTGAATGAACTTGAAGCAAAATACAGCAGTAAACTAAAATTAAAATATATAGGAAAAGTGCCACCATTTAATTTTGTTAACTTAATAATAAATACGGAGGAATATTAAGATGTTTATTATAGATGATTTGTTATTAACACCTTTAAAAATGTTTACAAATATTATTGAGCAGATCAGGGACATGGCAGAGAACGAACTATATGGTGAGGATAAAATTAAAGAAGAACTTGTCAAGCTTCAAATGATGCTGGAACTGGGGAAGATAAAACCAGAGCAATACGATGAGGCAGAAGACATTTTAATGAAGAGGTTAGAGGAAGGTGCTAAGCGTAAGGAAAGCGAGGAGTAGCAGCAAATGCAAAAATTCAAATTCTTAGATAACCCTGATTTACAGTTTATACTTTTTGGCGGCAAAGGGGGAAGCGGCAAGACCACTTCCGCAGCGGCTACTGCCTTACATTTAAGTAAGATGAAACCCGAGAAAAAGATACTGGTTATCTCCATTGACCCGGCACACTCTTTGGGTGATAGTTTTGACCTAATAATAGGCAATAAAATTACTCCTATAGCGGGAAATATCTGGGGTTATGAAATAGATGCTGAAGAGTTACTGAAGAAATACAAAGCTAAACATGGAGCCATAATTAAAAAGATGGCCGAAAGGGGAACATATTTTGATAAGGAAGACATTGAGAATTTCTTTGTTATGTCACTGCCCGGTTTAGATGAGGTTATGGCAGTAATAAAAATTGCCAACATCCTGAACAGTGGAGAATATGATTTAATCATCTTAGATACTGCCCCTACCGGGCATACTACAGTATTTTTATCTTTGCCTGAGAAGATGGAGAAATGGGTTGAAGTAGTGGATATGATGATGGAAAAACATCGTTATATGGCCAGACGTTTTGTGGGTAAATATGTAAAGGATAAGTGTGATGAGTTCCTTGAGTCACAGAAAAACGATGTAAGCAAGGTAAAAAAACTACTTACAGATTCTAAAACAACCGAGTTTGTGCCGGTGACCATTCCTGAACCAATGAGCATTTATGAAATTGAAAGGCTTGTTCAACTACTGGAGAATACCAGAATTCCGGTTAATAGTGTTATTGCTAATCGTATTATCATAGAGGACAATAAATGTCCTTTTTGTTTAGCAAGGAAGAAAGAGCAAGAAAAATATGTAAAGGAAATTGAAGAAAAGTTTGCCTGCTATAATTTACTCAAGATGCCTTTATTTCCTAAGCAAATTCGGGGGATAGAAGATTTAACTTTGTATGGAGGAATTCTTTTTGGAGAAGATGGACCTAAACCCTATTTAGCATCTACTGACCCCTTAGTCAAAATATCCCCTCTTCCTCAAGGGGGGATGGAGGATCTTTTAGAGAAAAATCTTAAACTTATTATCTTTGGTGGAAAGGGTGGTGTAGGGAAGACCTCAATAGCTTCTGCTGCTGCCTTGCAATTAGCCCGACATAATAAGGAGAAAAAAGTTCTCATTTTTTCAACTGATCCAGTGCACGCCCTGTCTGACAGTTTTGATCAACAAATAGGCGATAAACCCTGCCAGGTGCAGGATGGCACAAGCAATCTGTATGCCTTAGAGTTAGATGCCAGCCAAATGCTGAACAATTTTAAAAAGGAATACCGGGGAGATATAGCGGAAGTATTTGATAAGTTTTCCTCCTCAGGAATGGACATTAAGTTTGACCGGGGAGTAATGGAAGAACTTATCGCTCTTACCCCACCCGGGTTGGAGGAACTTATAGCCTTGAAAAAGATTATTGAACTTATGAAGACTTCTAATTATGACCTCTTTGTCATGGACTCTGCCGCATCAGGGCACCTGCTTAGATTTTTAGAGACACCGGATATAGTAAGGGAGTGGCTAAAAACTGTGTTCAGATTGCTTTTAAAATATAAAGGAGTAATAAATTTATCCAGGATACACTCAGTTGAAAGTCTGTTAGATTTATCACGGGATGTGCGTAAAATACAAGAAACATTGGCAAATCCCGAGACAACTGAGTTTGTAATGATTACTATCCCTGAAGAGATGGGGATACGAGAGATGGAAGACCTTTCCTCTGCACTTAGGAATCTTAAAATCCCCTATTCTCATAACATTATTAATATGATAATTCCGTTAGCTGATTGTAATTTCTGCACTGCTAAAAGGCAAGAGCAACAAAAATATATTCAATCTATCGAATCCAAAGTGAATAATGTTATCTATCTACCCTTATTTCTGCATGGGGTCAGGGGTAAAGAAAGCTTAAATGAACTTGCTGAAATTATGTTTTCAAAAGGGCAGGCAAAATGGCTAAAAAGCGATCTAAAAGAGGATTACCGTCTATGTGGAGTCTAAAAAGGCAAAGGCGAGTAGTCTAAAAGATTAAAAAAAATTAAACTAAAGGAGGAGTGAAAATGGCAAAGGAATTAGGAACTTTAATTGAAAATGCACGTAAAGAATTAAGTAAATTGACTGGGCTTACAGTTTCTTCTACTACAGGGGCTACCAAAGATGAAAAAGGATGGCATATCTCTATTGAGCTGGTAGAGAAGCATTCTATTCCCGATCAGATGGATATCTTAGCTTTATACGAAGTTCTTTTTGATGAAGATGGAAATCTTTTGGGTTTTGAGCGAAAGTCAATGCGTAAGCGTATGCAGGCAGAGGTAGCGGAGTAATTTAAGTGCACGTCCAAATAATAAACCCGACTGAGCGGAGAGAAGGAGGCAGAAAATGGCAATAGAGGCGACAAAAGATACAGCTGGTACTTTAGTTGATGTCATAGACCGTATCTTGGATAAAGGTCTGGTGATAAATGCCGATATCACTATATCTATCGCCGGGGTGGAACTTCTGGGTATTAAGGTTCGGGCAGCATTGGCTTCGTTTGAGACTGCTGCCAAATATGGTTTGGAGTTTCCATCTGGTACCAATTATGAGACTGCAGCCTGGAAAGAGGCTATGGTAGGTAAGGAAGAATGCCCGCAATGTAACAAACGAGTGCCGGTAGAAGAACTTATAAGCACCGGGTGTCCATGGTGTGGCTGGATATCTGCCACCAAAGCCAAGGCACTCAAACCGGAAGCGTGAGGACAGAAGACAGATAACAGAAGGCAAAAAAATCTGACATCGTTTTCTAACTTCTGAAATCAAAGGAGCAAAACTGGGGAGGGAAGGAAATGGCTGAAGAAGATAAAAAGAAAGAAAATGATAAAGAAGACGAAAGTGTAGCAGGAGGAATTCTTAAAGGGATTGGTAAGATGATTCCAGGATTGGGTGGATTGTTCAAAGGCTTGGAAAAATCTCCAGCATTTAAAGAAAGATTAAAAAAGATTGATGAAGAAGTAGAGCGTAAGTTGAAGGAAGCCCCTTTGAAAAAGACAGAAGAAGGAAAATTCAAGATAAAAGGAAAGTTTGAAGCAAGGTATTTAGCTCCAGATAAACCATCTATGAGAAAGGAAGTCTCTCCTCTAATGCCCCAGGAAAGGCCAGCAGATATCTTTGACGAGAAAGATTATATGAAAGTGATTGCTGAGATACCAGGGGTTGAAGAGGAGGATATAAAAATTAATTTGGAGAAAGATGGCCTTACCATATCAGTGAATGTCCCTGGCCACAAATATCACCAGCAATTGAAACTACCCTGCGAACCTAAAGGTAAGCTGGAGAAGTTTTATAGGAACGGAATCTTAGAAGTAAAAATTCAGAAAACAGATAACAGAGGACAGAGGACAGAAAAATCTGACTTCTGATTTCTGTCTTCTGACATCTGAAACTGATTAAGGGGAGAATATGCCAATTGATATTGATGAAGACAATTTAAAACATGGGCTTTTAGGGTTAGTTATTGCTTTAGTAGAAATAATTAAAGACGCTCTTAACCTCCAGGCAATGAAGCGTATGGAGGGAGGCACTCTATCTGAGGAAGAGTTGGAGAGGCTTGGTGAGGCATTGCAGGATTTAGATATTGCTATTGAGGAGATAAAAAAGGAACAGGGGGTTACTGAGTCGGTTAAATCCGTAAGAGATGGATTGGATAGTATTGTGGATGAGGTATTAGACAAGATGATAAATCCCGAAAGGTGGAGGAAAGAGGCAGAGGAAAAAGGAATTTAGGAAAAAAGGTAGAGAAGGATTCTAAAATGGCTGAAGCAAGATATCTTTATTGTATAGTAGATAGCGCCGAGAAGATAAATTTTGGTAATATCGGAATAGAAGACAGTGAAGTTTATACTATCCCCTGCCAAGATTTATGTGCTGTGGTCCATAATTGCCTACCAGAACCCTATAAATCAGAGGACCAGGAAAAGATGAAGTCTTGGATAACTGCTCACGAGAAAGTTGTGGAGGTTGCCTGGGAGAGATTTGGCACAGTTTTACCCCTGGGATTTGATACCATCATTAAGGGTGAAAAGGGTATTGCTCCTGATGAGAACATGAAGAAGTGGTTGAAGGACGATTATGAAAACTTAAGACAAAAACTGGGTAAGCTTAAAGACAGAGCTGAGTTTGGAGTGCAGGTATTTTGGGACCCCAAAATTATCAGCGAAGGGCTCATTGAGACAACCCCGGAGATCAAGAAATTGAGCGAAGAGATTAAATCCAAATCTAAGGGCCTGGCCTATATGTATAAGCAGAAATTAGAGAACTTATTAAAAAAAGAGATGGAAAAAGAAGCAGATAGATATTTTAAGGATTTTTATGAGCAGATTAGAAGATGTGTTGACCAAATTAAGGTAGAAAAGACCAAAAAACTTGAAGAAGATAAACAAATGCTGTTGAATCTCTCTTGTTTGATTTTCAAGGGAAAGAGTAAAACATTGGGTGAAGAGCTAGAGAAAATTGAACATCTGAAAGGATTTTCTGTTCGTTTTACCGGTCCCTGGCCTCCTTATTCTTTCGTATGAAGACAGAAGACAGAGGACAGAGAAAAGAGAAAACAGAATATAGAAATCAGAAGATAGAGAGCAGATGACAAAAAATCTGACTTCTGTTTTCTGACATCTGACTTCTGAAATCGAAGGCAGAGGACAGAAATAAGAAGATAGAAGAGAGAGAATGAAAACAGATGTTATAAAAAGTTGTAAAGATTTAAAAGTATATCAGATGGCTTATAAGCTTTCCATGGATGTATTTGATATAACTAAGAAATTTCCTAAAGAAGAAACCTATTCATTAACCGATCAGATAAGAAGATCTTCTAGGTCAGTAGCCATGAATATAAGAGAAGGATTTGCAAAGAGAAAATACGAACAAGTATTTATTAGACATTTAAATGATGCTCTTGGTTCTTCCGAAGAAACTCGAGGCTGGTTAGATTTTTCCCTAGATTGTAAGTATATGTTAGAAAATGAACATAAAATATTAGATAGACAGTATGATGAAGTTAACGCGATGTTATATAGTTTGATGAACAGTTGGCGGAATTTTCTGAAATCTTAAACAGATAACAGATAACAGAGAATCTGTCTTCTGATATCTGTCTTCTATTTTCTGTTTTATCTGTTTTCTGTTTTCTGTCTTCTGGCAAAGGAGCGAAGCGATAAATGGAGCCAACTAGAAACGCACACGCAACTTTAGTAGATCTGTTAGATCGAATTTTAGATAAAGGATTGATAATTAATGCAGATATTATTATTTCTGTGGCTGGCATTCCTTTAATCGGTGTCAATTTAAGGGCAGCATTAGCGGGAATGGAGACAATGCTTAAATATGGAGTGATGCAGGCCTGGGATGAAAAAAGTAGGGCTTGGGAAAGAGAACATAGGAAGAAAAATGTCCTTTCTTTAGTTGAAGGAGAAGAAATTGCCCTGAAAATGTATGGTTCTTATTACTATAGCAAAGGAATATATAATGCCTGGAGACCAGGCTATTTTTATTTAACTAATAAAAGATTTATTCATTATCGTCAAGATTTTGATGAAATCACCTGGCAGATACTATTAGAAGAAATAAAGGCATTGGTAGTGAGAGGAGAAGCGCATTTTGTTAAAGGAAAGAAAAAACAGGTACTTTATCTTATAGATAAACAGGATCAAGTGCATCGGTTTAATGCAGTAGAAACAAATCAGTTAAAAGATGCTATTGAGCAAAATTTAGCAACGACGGGGTTTTCTTTAGAGGCGAACCTCGTACTTCCGGAGTTTGAAGAGGGGCCAATTGACTTCCTGACCGAAGGAGAAGAGGTCACTCACCGAGGGGAAAAGGTATGGTGTTTAGTTCCTGCCTCCGGTATAAAACAAGAGACCTGGAGGCCAGGTCATCTATATCTTACCAATAAGAGATTGTGCTGGTGGTACGATTTTGAGAGAAAGTTGGTTTTTGATGTTCCTGTTGATAGGATAGTTAGGATGAACACCGAGATGAGAAAAACAAGCGGTCTTAATAGCAAAAAGGAGAAAGTTCTTGATATATTATATGAGGCTAATTTAACCAAAGGTACAGCTTCTTTTGCCGGGAAGGAAATAGATGAATGGGCGGAAGCGCTAAATGGGATTGTATCCGGCAAGATAGGTGAAGAAACCGAAACCTGTCCCCAGTGCGGCAAGCCTGCCCCGGCTAAAAAGCTATTAGAAGAAGGCTGCTCAAGCTGCGGCTGGGTCAGCCCGAGAGTAAAACAGAAAACAAAAAAAATAACCGCTTAACAAATGACTACAGAGCACTAATGAGGAGGTAAAAAAAATAGCAAAAATTAGAGCAATAATGACAAAGCACGAAGAAAAACTTTTTCAGACAATTAAAGAATTAGGCGTAGCTACTCCCGATGATATATCAGAAAGATTCGGAATATCTCCTGATTGTGCAGTAGTGCTTTGCCAAGATATGGTCTGTCAGGATATTCTTATAAAAAAAGGTTACTGTTATGAAATCTTTAAAATTATTAATCAAGAGGTAAAAACTTAAAAAGGAGATAAAGACGAAAGTAAGTATAAAGTAGTAAGGGATAAGGATTAAAATGGAATCTACTGCAAGTGAAAAAGATACTCTTGAGAAGGAAAAGGGGAAAGCAATCGTAATATGAGAAGAGATTTAGATACTATAAGAAAACCAGTGAGTTTACCTTTACTACCGGGTGAGGAAGTCACTAAGTATTATACGGCAAGTTACGATACCGGAAGTTCACTTGCTTCTTCTTGGAGACTGGGTAATTTATACCTTACCAATAAAAGAATACTTTTTGTTCAGGGGAGAAAGATACTATTCAAGGTTCTACTCAGTCAAATAAAGACTATAAATATAGTAAAGAGGGGATGGATTTTGGGCAAGAAGGTAAAACAACTTAATATAGTATCTGAAGGCAGGAGAGTGCCATATATTGCCATAAAAGATCCTGAGAATTGGGGTAAGGCAATTGGGGAAAGCATCTCCCTGGCTGGAGGTCAGAAGCTGGAGGTCAGAAGCCAGACATCTGTTTTCTCCCCTCTGTCTTCTGTTGACTCTCAACCCGATGAAGAAATTTTAAAGGAAAAGGGTGGTTATTTAACCCCCGGTCAATCAAGGTGGTGTATGGGAACCCTTCTCCTTACCCCCAAGAAACTCACTTTTTTTACCTCTAAATCTGGATTTATATGGGAGACACCGCTGGGCAGCATCAAGGATTTAGGAATAGAAAAAAGAGTTTACGGAGTAAGCCAGAGTGATACTATCCGCATAGAATATGACTCTTCCGGTGAATTATTAAAAGCCTGGATTATATCACTTAATTTAGAGGATTGGAGAAAAGAGCTATATAAGA
>Ga0268279_1000749_pt1 | contig 19818 bp, 19 predicted proteins | sample saktaG_6_FD_190142 | JGI IMG/M metagenome (GOLD analysis project Ga0268279, IMG submission 190142) | Saline water microbial communities from Sakinaw Lake, British Columbia, Canada - sak_2010_1_5_80m | ecosystem: Environmental > Aquatic > Non-marine Saline and Alkaline > Saline ...
CCCGTACACGTGACACGCAAACTTAAAAAGCCTTGTTTCACAATACTTTACGCACATTGGGGGAGACCTCCGCTAATTTAGATAACCACCCCCAAGTGGTTACAAATTAGCACTCCCCCAAAAAAAAACTAGAGGATTGCAACAGAGCTATATTTTTCTTTTTTTATATCCGGTTTGCGAATGTTTAATCCATGAGATCTGATGTTGTCAAAAAGGGTGTTGAGAGGGCGCCGAATAGAGCACTTTTGTATGCTACGGGAGTTACGCCTGAGGAGGTCCAACGACCGTTCATTGGTATTGCATCCAGTTATAATTCGATTATTCCAGGGCACATTAACATGCGGGATTTTGAGGCGCGTATTCGCGAGGGAGTTCAGGCTGGCGGCGGCATGCCATTAGTCTTTGGAGTCCCCGGAATCTGCGACGGAATCGCGATGGGCCACGAAGGCATGAAGTACAGCCTTCCGTCTAGAGAGCTTATCGCCGACTGTGTCGAGTCGGTGGCATTGGCCCACGGTTTTGACGGACTAGTACTCCTCACAAACTGCGACAAAATCACTCCAGGAATGCTTATGGCGGCGGGAAGGCTCAACCTTCCGACAATCGTAGTAACGGTCGGCCCCATGCTAAGCGACAGGTATAAGGGAGTTAAGACTTCTCTAGTCCGAAACACCTTCGAAGCGGTAGGCCAGTTCAGGGCGGGCAAGATCACTGAAGAGGAATTGCACGAGCAGGAGTTGTGTGCATGCCCGGGTGCCGGCAGCTGCCAGGGTCTTTATACTGCAAACACCATGGCGTGTGTTACTGAGACTTTGGGTATGAGCTTGCCAGGTTCGGCTACGGCGCTTGCAGTCTCATCGAAAAAACAAAGGATTGCATACGATAGCGGCAAGAGGATAGTAGCTCTCGTGAAAGATGACGTCAAGGCGCGGGACATCATGACTCGGCAAGCCTTCGAAAACGCGATAATGGTCGACATGACACTCGGTGGCAGCACCAACACATGCTTGCACATTCCGGCAGTCGCCCATGACGCAGGAGTCGAAATACCTTTAGAGTTGTTCGATGAAATCTCAAAGACGGTCCCCCACATCACGAACATGCGCCCCGGCGGCGACCACGTCATGGAAGACCTTGAGTGGGCTGGGGGAATCCCAGCAGTACTTTCAGTCATAAAAGACAAACTGAAAGACGCGAAAACAGTTTCGGGCAAGGGAATAAAGGATATCGCCAAAAGCGCGCTCGTTCTGGATTCCGACGTCATAAGGCCTCTTTCCAACCCCTACCACAAGGAGGGGGGTATTGCGGTTTTAAAAGGTAATCTCGCCCCGGATGGCTCGGTCGTCAAGCAGAGTGCAGTCTCGGAGAAGATAATGAAGTTCGAGGGAAAGGCCAAGTGTTTTGACTGCGAAGAGGATGCCATGCAAGTAATCCTTGAGGGGGGAATAAGAAGCGGAGACGTCGTCGTTATTAGATATGAAGGTCCGAAGGGGGGTCCTGGAATGAGGGAAATGCTGTCTCCCACTTCGACGATCGCAGGATTAGGATTATCCGATTCAGTGGCACTTATCACTGACGGAAGGTTCTCGGGGGGGACTCGAGGACCCTGTATAGGACACGTCTCCCCGGAAGCTGCGGCAGGTGGTACGATAGGACTGATCAAGGACGGGGACTCAATCAAAATCGACATCCACGCAAGAAGGATACATCTCGACGTAGCTGAAAAAGAACTTGAAAAACGCCAGAAATCTTGGAATCCCCCACAAAAGAATATCCAAGGTTACTTGAAACGTTATGCACGAGTTGTTTCCTCAGCGGATAAGGGAGCTATTGTGGAATGAGCGAGATTCTCAAGGTCGCAGTTTCCGCCGCTGAAAAAGCGGGAGTACTTTTAAAGAGTAATTTTCGCGGCGTAAGTGAGATAAAGCATAAGAGTGCTAAGCATCTTGTCTCTAACAGGGATATTCAGTGTGAAAAGATTATTCTCGACGAGGTTGAAAAGAATTTTCCAGACCACAATATTCTTTCTGAAGAAGTGGGTGAAATACCTCATGAGAGCGATTACACCTGGTTTATCGATCCGCTGGACGGAACACATAATTTCCTGTATGGAATGCCGCTTTACGGGGTCTCAATCGGAGTGGCCTATAAGGGGGAGCCTAAAGTTGGAGTGCTTCATTTCCCTGAAAGAGGGGAGACTTTGACTGCTGTGGCGGGTGAAGGTGCGAAAGTCAACGGGGAAAAACTTACAGCCTCAAATAGGACTTTGGATGCTGCTTGCACCCTCATGGACAGTAGAATCTTTCACAACAAGGAGGCAATACTTAGAAACCTTGATTCTTTTTCAGAAACCGTTTTTTCAACTAGAATGTTGGGCGTCGCCTCGGTATCACTTGCATACGTAGCCAGCGGTTTCGCAGACGCATATATACTGCACAACACACACCCCTGGGATTATTACGCAGGGTGCCTGATAGTAGAGGAAGCCGGAGGGAAAGCAACAGACTTTAATGGATTAAAGTGGAGTATTAATTCCGGAAAACTAATTGTTTCAAACAGGAGAATACACGAAGAACTCCTGAAAATCATAAGATGAAAAAACCTTTGACTTTGATTATCATGGACGGTTGGGGAATAAGCCCTAAAAAAGAAGGAAACGCCATTTTAGCTGCGAATACGCCCAACTTCGACAGGTTTTGGAATAGTTCACCACACACAAAAATAAAGGCTTCTGGAAATGCAGTCGGCCTTCCAGAAGGCACTCAAGGAGGCTCGGAGCCAGGCCACCTGACCATTGGGGCGGGAAGGATTGTCTGGCAGCCATTAGAAGACATCAATCAGAAAATAGAGTCAGACGAATTCTTCGAAAACGAGGCGTTATTGGGGGCCGTAAAACACGTTAAAAAGAATGGGTCAAGCCTCCACTTGATGGGACTTTTTTCAGACCAGGGCGTTCACGCGACCACCCACCACCTCCACGCGCTACTCGATCTTGCCGCCAGAAACGACGTGAAAAACGTTTATGTGCACTGCTTTTTAGACGGCCGCGACGTCGCCGAAAAAAGCGCAGGAATATTCCTCGCAGAGTTTAGGAAAGTCCAAAAAAAGTTCGGCGTCGGAAAAATCGCTTCCATCGTAGGCCGCTACTACGCCATGGACCGGGATACCAACTGGGACCGAACCGAAAAAGCATACCGAATGCTCGTTTTCGGTGAAGGATTCAAGGCCCCGTCGGCAGAACAAGCTCTTTCCGACGCCTATGCTCGCGGGGACAAGACAGACTACTACGTTCAGCCGACGATAATCACGCCGAACAAGAAGACGATTTCCGACGGCGACGCAGTGATTTTCTTCAACTTCCGAAGCGACCGCTCCCGCCAGATAACCTACGCCTTGACTAAAGACGACTTCGATAAATTCGACCGCGTGAAAAAACCAGACACCCATTTCGTGTGCATGAGTGAGTACGCAGACGACTTGAATTTACCGGTCGCCTTTCCTCACCTTACCGTCAACAACAACTTGGGCACAATCTTGAGTAATGCAGGTCTCCGGCAGCTGCGCATCGCAGAGACGGAGAAGTACGCTCACGTCACATTCTTCTTCAACAGCCAGGTTGACGACCCCTACCCCGGGGAGGACAGGATACTCATTGACAGCCCTAAAGTCCCGTCCTATGACCAGAAACCCGAGATGAGCGCCTACAAGGTGACTGACAGGGTTGTCAAGGAATTGGATTCAAGGAGATACGACGTCGTTATAATGAACTATGCGAATGCGGATCTTGTCGGGCACTCAGGAGTGTTCGATGCAGTAGTCGAGTGTGTTGAAGTGGTTGACGAGTGCGTAGGTAAAGTAGTGGGCAAGATATTGGAGTTAGGCGGCACCGCCATCATCATGGCAGACCACGGAAACGCCGAGCAAATGCTCTACGAAAACGGGGAAATATGCCCCGCCCACGGGACGAATCCAGTGCCATTCATACTCCTTTCAAGCAGGGAGGAACTGAAGAAAGTAAAGCTTGCTTCAGGGGGAGGAATGAAGGACGTGGCCCCCACAATGCTTGAAATATTGGGGATTGACAAACCCGCCGAGATGACGGGGGAAAGCCTGATAATCAGATAACTTTATCAAATCGTAGGATACTTAAAATTGCAACCCCCACGATGACGCTTGTGACACCAAAGACTGCGAGAGCCTCAACAACACCGTAAACGTCAGTTACAAACCCGATAACTGGAATAATTAGGGCGTATAGGAAACGATCCGCCAAGCCTTGAACGGATAGCACGGTCGCCCTGATTTCAGAAAGAGTGACCTTATTGATACGCTAGGTAAACCGTCACTTTTAAGTGACGGATTTGGACGGTTTACCTGCGTGTAAAAAATTCGGCGGCCGAGCGAAGCGAGGAAGCCGACCCCTTTAGGGGTCGGTGCCGCCGAATTATTTCACATAATCAGACAAGACGACCTGCTCGAAAGCTCGGATGAACTGGAATAAAAAAACGAAAACAAAGCTGTAGAAAAATACGAAAGTGCTCATCAGGAAAAATCCAGACCCAACCAATACCACCAGAAGAATCAATGAATTCTTCCTTCCGAGGAAAGCTTCAATGGAGTAGGAGTATTTAGCACTTATTGCAGCAACAAGATTCATTGCCGCGAAAATAAAGCCAAAGTAGACTAAATCTAGTCCAATAACCTTAAAGTACGGTTGATACAACCACATTATGCCTCTCACTGAAAGACCTATTACCGCCCCATATACAATCAGCCACCGGACCTCCGGTTTATGAATGACGTGATTTAGGATTACTTTCCTAAGATCGGATAGATAGTTTTTAGAGATTATGCGTTTACGTCTTACTGGTTCCGCAAGACTTAATGCCAGAGGTATCAGGGCGAAGTAAAATGGTTGCATTGCGATAAAAGTCCACCTGAAACCCATTTTCGCGATAAATCCACCTAAAACGCAGGCTACCGACAGTGACATCAAACGAAAAAAATGTGCTTTTCCGATTATCTCCTTAAAATCCTTCTCTCGCCCCAGGTTTAAAAGACTATCGTATAAAAGCGCAGTGTCTGTCCCCGAGAAAAGTGAGCTTCCTATTGCCCAAAGAAATTCCGCCACAAGGAATTGAGTGAAGTTGTGGCCGAGACTGTAGGTAAAAAGGCCCACAGTCCAAAATACGGATGATGCAATCAAAGTTATTTTCCGGCCATACAAGTCGGCAAAATACCCTGAAGGGACTTCAAGGAGTATGACAAATAAGGAGAAAAAGGATTGGAGTACCATAATTTCGGTGATGGTTAAACCGTTTTCCTGCCAGAATAACACAATTATCGGGATGAAAAATGCCATCCCGAAGAGTACGTAAAATAAATAGAATTTAATAATATTGGACTCAAGCCCCTTTTTTTCGGCAAGTTCCATATTCCCGGCTAGATCTTGCAGCAGCAGGTGTCTTTGTGGCCCATCCGGTACCTGCAGAATCGGTCGCCCCGGCTGCGGTAGACTTCTCCATCGCCTTCAATCCTGCATTTGGCAGGGCTTAGCCGGCAGACTCCGCCACCGTAACCCAGCCCCTGGCAGAAGCTGTCGCAAGTGTTTAAAGGGAGGGTCGAAGTCTGGATAAAACTCGAAAGATAAACAGATATTTCGGCATCATGTTCGATTGCGGCAAGCCTTGTCTGCTCTGCCTCGAATCCAGCGATAATCCAGACTACCTGATCTTGCGTCCAAACGTCCTCCCGAACAAACAGGGTTCGTGCGGAGTCCGATGAGAGAAGCAAGTTCTTGTCCCCCTCGGAGAGAAGCGGTGAAACAATGCCTCCAACACCCTCGGGGGCGTTGTGCCCGCCAAGGACTATTATGTATTTCTCGGAGGATAATACTTCGAATTCAGACGCGTTAACGAGTAAAACATCGATGGATTTCACCACAAGGTGGTCGAAGAAGTCGGAGGCGAGCACAGAGTCTATTGAGTTGGCCAAAACGACTACTGAAACCCCTCCGCTGGCCATTGCGTGCATACTTAAGGCTGTCGTCAAAACCACCATCACCGTAAAACAAATTCGCAAGTAATTCATCTTCCTTTTAATCCGACCTCGCCACGCAGCCAATATCGTTTCTGCAGGTCTGGCTGCTCGTACAAGCCTTCCTAAACTCCGAGCTTATCCGTGTGATACAGTATCCTTTGTTGCATATGGGAGAGTTCACTAAAAGGTGTTCGTCGCCGTTAATGCATTTTATGTCGCCGTACGAGATCGCCCCACAGTCGAAGTCGTTATCGCAGGGCGCCCCCTTCCACATAGTAGTAGATGTACTGAATATTGTCGTAAGTCCGGGAGTGCATGGGCAGAGCGTTGAAGTCGTCGTAGTATAAGACGCTGGTTTCTCCTCCTCCCGAGGGGGAGTGTAAACAGTCGTAGTTACTTGAGCCGTGATTACGGGACACTTGTCTATGCTGGAGACAAACCGCCCGTCATTACACTGATACCTCGTCTCAAAGACGGTGGCCTCACAATCACCCTCACCAGAATAAATGATTATTACGACAATAAGCGAAATCAGAGACAACACAATCACAAAAGCCAAACTAATCAAGGCAATCTGGAATTTCATCTATTTTCTCACCTACCTAACATACTCATGATCTCACTCATCTCCCTCTCAAGCAGGTGGAGTTTCTGAGTCTCCAAAGTTGAAGGGTCAATGGGGATAATCACAATCGATGAGGAAACCGAAATCAAGTCGTTTAAAGACTGTACTAAACGTAGAATCTCATCGAAATTATTTTGAGTTATAAGATATTCAAGCCCGTCCAATAAAATAACGCTTTTCTTCGTCCTGCGGACAAACTCCCGCACCGTCTGACTAAGCTCTAAAAGGTCTGACGGATTAATCCGGGATCTAACTTCCATGGACTGAGTCAACCATAAGATGGGAGTATTTTGAAGATTATACTGCTCCTTAATTTTATCCGGATGCATGCGAGTAATACAAAGACCTGGGAAACCATGGGAAACAAGATCCGAGAAAAGTTCGAGACTCCTTTTAGGTTGAACACCCTTGATTATAATGTCCTTCGAACCCTCAATAGGTTTTTCCTCCTTAACCAAGTAGAGCGTAGAAGGTTTAAGATTGTATTTCAAATTCTCTACACTCCCCGGCTCAACGGAAGGCTCAGTAGGAACGAAACGATACGCAGACCCCATATCCCTCATAGGAGCGTAGAGTAGATAAGCCCCCCCAGTCAATGCAACGGCTACAATAGTCCTACCCAAGATGTTGAAAAGCTCCATGACGCTCACATCCCAAAAGGTCACCGCATTAATCGCATTCGGAAATATTCGTGAAAGATTTAATTTTAGGTAGACTTCCGGGACGAGTATGAGAAAATATAGGCTTGTGATATTGAAGAGCAGTATGCTGAGAATCCCTACGAAAATCCAACGCCAACCCCTAACCTCCTTATCGTCTTTTTTATACAACTGTTTATAAATCTTCAGCCAGTAGACTACAGCTAGAAAAGAGATGAGTATCGCTAATAGATTGAGAACAATCTTATATGAAAAATTGAATTCACCAAAATCCAATGCCATTGTATCCATATTTTTCTTGGTGGTATAAATACAACCACGCAAAAGGGGTTAGACGAGAGATGATAAAGGCGATTGTATTCGACTTTGACGGAACAATCATCGATTCCACAGAGAGCATCTGGGAGGAATACCAGGTTGTTGCGCAACAAATGGGATTGGAGGAGATAACGTACCGTGAATTCTCTAGACAGCTAGGCAAACCATGGGACGTTGCCTTGAAAGCGCTTTGGCCTGGCGTGGACGTTTCCGAATTCAGTTCAAAGTATAGGCGGGATTGTGAATCCCAAAAAGTTCTGGAGGGAGTCGGCGAAACACTGGAAATCCTCAAAGACCAATACAGACTAGCTCTTCTCACTTCCAGAGGAAGGGAAACATTATATTCAATCTTAAAATCCCAGACATTAACCCAAGATTTGTTTGAATTGATACTTCACCGAGACAGATTAGAGTACCATAAACCTGATCCCCAAACACTAAAACCCCTTCTCTTAGACATGGATTTAACAGCCGAGGAAATCGTATACGTTGGGGATTCGGTTGTCGATGCGGAATTCGCGGCTAACGCAAACATAATATTTGTTGGAGTTTTGACGGGAGGGGCATCCAGAAAAGATTTCGAGGAATTGGAAGTTGAACACATAATAAGCTCTTTGAGTGAGCTTCCCGGATTAATCGACTCTATTTCAAGGCTTTAACCTTTTTTTCTTGATTGATTTTCGGACGATGATGGAGAATGCCAGGTAAATTACTGTGATAAGTCCGAAGGATGTGAGAAGTGGGGACTTGTCTACCGCATAAGCCGCTTCCTTGGGCAGGTGTTTTAACATGCCATTATACTTTAACAGGGAGGACATGTTCACTGCTTCTTTACCGCCTCCAAGGAGGATTGAGGGGATATTCTGCGATAAACCAGGATTTAAGTAAAGGTTTGCGTGAATGGATACGAATCCGTCGTAAAGGGGGTATAATAAGGCTACGAACTGTAAATCCAAAACCAGGTGGGAGGCCCAGTAGAAAACGGCTATAAAAGTTGTCTCCCGGTTTTTATTCGAAAGAAAGTACACAATGAATCCGAAAAAGACGAGAAAGAAAATGTTGTGGAATATCAAATGGCCGAAGAAAAAGTCGACGTCATGGATTACTGCAAACGGGAGGAGAGAGTAGACTTTCCGCTTGTCAAGTTCGGGGAAAAACACGAGGATGCTCAATAAAGGCAGTATCAGATGAATTAAAGGCTCCATTTAAACCACCTTATATATGAAGGTTCCTCTAGTATATATTTCCTCAAGAAGAACACAGTTGATTCTCGTATCAGATAGTACAAACTCGACATCGTGTTTATTTATGATTTCCCCTTTAAGGTCGCATGTTCCGTCGTAAAACAATTCGATTGTTTTTGTTGGCCCTGCACCAACTACCGCCGAAACTACTGCGACCACATAATCCCCGCTTACAGGGTATACTGCAACAGATTTGGTAAGTGGCGAGATTACAACGTGTCCGCCGCCGTAATTCTCACCAAGCCAGTAAAGTGCCTCGTAATCTGAGTCGGAAATCCACTTGTATAAACCAACGTCTTGACGGGGGGATTCATACTCTTGGAAGGATTCGGCAAGCATTAGGGTAAGAACCACTATAAAGAGGGTTAAAGTCATCGTTTGCCCTCCCGGAAGCAACCTTTTGATGAGCCTGACAATTGAAAAAACACCTATTGCTGAGAGAGGCGCCATACCCAACATCCCCAGATAGAGGGCTCGGGCGTAAGGTAACATAAGCGTGTAGTCAGTTTTATGATACATGAATATGACGGCGTATGGTATGAAAATCCAGAATAAAAGAATTCTAAGCCTCCTGTCCGCGATCACGGTTGCCAAACCTAAAAAAGCGGCAGCAGAAGCGCCAAGACCGTAGAGTTTGATTAGGGAGTAGGTTACGTCGTAGGGTATCCTGTTTTGGGGGAAGACTATTCGGTCGGAGAGTGTCTTATAAAGTTTTTGGCTGCTTCCAGACTGGGATAATGTAAAAGAGATTAATGAGATAATTAGGACTGTGAAAAAGAGGATTGTAGCCTTGTCTTTCAAGACTAATCGAGTTAACTTTAATGTTCGACGAGGCCTTGTGAACAAATACAATAAGGAAAATGAAATTGTAAAGAAAAAGGAGGGGGGATATATCAACGCTTGGACTGAAGCGAGTGCTCCCGCATTGATTAGCCACCTAGTATTTTGTCTCGAAACTGCGTTTACAACGCTTAAAGCGTAGAGGTAGATTAAGGGTAGTGTGGCCGTGAATGGCGTGTAAAACCAGAATCCGAGAATGTTCACATTGCTTTTGATTGTCGCAAGAAACAGGATGGAAGTTAATGCAGTTTCCGTGGAAGTAATTTTTTTCATGAAAACGTAGAGTGTGAATGCGGTGAAGGCTGCGGATAATCCCGCGAGGAATTTATAGTAGGTTACCGTGTTTAATCCAGTCGTATTGAATAAGACTGATAGGAAAACATGGAATCCTTCCTCGTGGGTTACTTTTAATTGTGGTTTTTTCAGGTAGGGTTCTATTAAAAGAACTTTCTCGTGATTTATTGTTTGAGCGGTTTTGGCGATGTGCTGCCATTCGTCGACGTGGAATGGGTATCCGTAATCCTGGTGGATTTTGTATTGGAGGGTGAACATGAACCCTAGCAGGACCAGGAGTAACACAATCTTTCCCTTCTCTTTCATCTCGTTATTAATTTGTTTTGAGTGATAAATAGGTGAATGTTAAATGAAAATTTGTTTTCTGTTCCCCTACTTTAAACCCCATTTTGGGGGTGTTGAAAGAGTTTTGGATGAGGTCTCAAAAAGGATTAAGGGTTTTGAAGTCCACGTCATAACGTCCAAGCTTCCGGGCACCTTAGAATTCGAGTGCGTTGACGGGGTTTTCATACACAGGATCCCGAGTTTTCTTCCTGAGAAGATTCCTTATCCAATACCAAAAAAACTCGGTTTAGACGTTTTGAGGGGGATTAAAGGTATTCAACCAGACATAATCGTCGCACATAATGTTGTATCCTACTACACCCCGATAGCCTTGATCGCGAAACTACTATACAAAAAACCCTTGATTCTCACAATGCACACGACCGACTTAAATTACGGTGTAGGATCCTTAAACTGGATTTTAAGGGTGTATTACTTTGCCTTCGGATTAACAAGAAGTTTTTTCGACGCAGTAGTCGCCCCAATGGAAAACAAGCTTTTCAGGCTCAAGCCAGACGTCATAATACCAAACGGCGTAGACACCGAAAAATTCAGGAAGGGAGATAAGCGATCAGCACGCAGAAAACTTAAGCTTGCCGCAGAAGGAAAAATCGTCTTGTTCGTGGGAAGATTTATACCCGTCAAGGGGTTGAACAATCTAATAAATATCGCAAACTCACTAGAGGAAGCAGTACTCGTCTGTGTGGGTGAAGGATACCTTGAAAATGAAATCAGAGAGAAAATCAGGGGCGTAATAATCCGAAAACCAACGGAAGATATACACTTCTACTACCAGGCCGCAGACGCCTGCATCATCCCCTCGCTCGCCGAAGGATTCTGCCTCACCGCAGTGGAAGCATACGCTTGCGAAACACCCATAGTAGGATCAAATGTGGGGATAATCCCAAAGCTCACTGACAACATTTTTGACTCACAAGACTGGCAGGGAATGAGAGATGGCCTTACCAGAATAATCTCGGGAGAAACCTTAAAGAAAAATGAATACGAAATATCTAGCTGGGATGAGATAACAGATAAATACGAGAAGCTTCTAGAATCATTAAAAGATGCCGAGACATAAGACCCACACCAAGGAAAGACTAATTGAGGAGACATTCAGGCAGGTTCAGGCCATTGACGGAATGAATTTAGCAGAGGCTTGGGTTGGTGGAATCCATCCGAGAATTGGCATAGAAGTGTCTCTAGGGGAGACATCACAGGAACGAACAAAATTCAAGGACGATTACGGTAGAGGCTCGTTTCGAAGGGTTGCGGAAATCCCATTGAAATACGGAAAATACCGCAAAGCTATCAAAGCCGCGGTGGAAGCCCACGGGGAAAGCCCAAAGAAGCTTTGGGAGTACGTGTTCGGGGAGGAACCCAACGAAGAGGTCTATGACTTCATCGCAGGTCATAGGGGGCTCACATTCATCTGCGACCAGGGTCTAGTAGACCCTGAGAGAAAACATTGTGCATTACACATTCACCCAGATGATCCCCGTGTCAAGGCGAAGGAGCTTCGGGGTTGCGTGAACCTTGTCATGCCGACTGCAGGCTTTGGCATATGGGAAGCTAATAAAGTTTTCGACACCATGAGGAAGAACATGTTATCCAGCACCTGTTCGCACCCCAGAAGCGCTGGCTTACTGAGTGGCCTAGAAAAATTGGTGATAGGATAAAAAAACTGGATAAACCCGTCTCTGAAGGAAAAATCAGAAAGCTCCAAGAAGAATACTACAAGTGGATAACCAGCTGCCTGAAATACGAGATGGCGGCACACTTAAGCGAGGGTAGAGACCCAAAGGATGTATGCAAGGAGCTTGAGGTTTACGGCGGCCACCACCATCCCTGGCCTGGAGATCCCGTGTCTTACGGTTGGACTCTTGTGAAGGAGCCGGTGAGATTGATTCAAAAGGAAGATCCGGGAGTTGATGTGGAAAAGTTAACAGTCGTATACAGGGTAAACACAGAACTTAAAAGGAACACTCTCGCACTTGACAAAGCGTTGCACGAGGACGCTCCCAGGGAACTCATGCTCGCCCTAGCCGTCAGATCCGACTTTAAAGGTTTGCCGGAAATACTTGAAGAAGCAGTGGAAAAATACAAGGGTAAGAGCATACTAGATTAACTTCGAAAGTCCGAATAAAAAAAAACCGAATGCGGTAGGGCCAAGCAGGGCGAACCTCTACTCCGAAGAGCAGTACTCACTCAGGTCGTCCACCAAATCGAGATTTAGTGGTGCCACCACATCGCTCGTGTGAGCATTCAGCCGAAGCCGAATGATCGACGTCCCTAAACGTCTTTCGACGTATGGTTCCTTGGCGAGTTACTTGATATCCCCGCACTCGGGGAGTATTACATGTGAATACTAGTATAAAAAGCTTTCGGTTCGATATACTGGGAGACAAAAAATTATCAAAAGTAAGTTTTTACATCAATAATCTCATTCTTTTGACATATTTTCAGTCTCCGGCAAGCTGTTTCTCAATCGCGGCTCGGACTAGTCCAACGAATAATGGAGCGGGTTTTTCCAGCCTGGACGTGAATTCAGGGTGGAATTGAGACCCGATATGGAATCTGTTTTTAGGAAATTCCACAATCTCCATGAGATTCTTGTTCGGGTATTTTCCAGAGAAGACGAGTCCGTGTTCTTCCAATGTTCCAATGTACTTGGGATTAACCTCCCAACGGTGTCTGTGCCTCTCATCTATTTGGTCCAAGTCATAATACTCGTGGGCTTGAGTCTTCTCCTTGATGACGCAGGGGTAGGCTCCAAGCCTCATTGTCCCGCCCTTACGATAAATTTCTTTTTGCTCTGGCAGAAGATCTATCACGGGGTCTGTCGTTTTGGGATCAGCTTCGGTTGAATTCGCACCCTTCAGACCGCAAATTGAGCGGGCATACTCGACGACCATAAGCTGCATCCCCAAGCAGATGCCGAGCAAGGGAATGTTTTTCTCCCGAGCATACTTTATTGCTGAAATCTTTCCTTCAACCCCCCTGGATCCGAAGCCTCCGGGAACGAGGAGTCCGTCAAATTTCTCGAGGTCTTCTTCAGCGATCTCGTCGGCCTCAATCCACAAGATATTAACCTTACAGTTATTCGCCGCTCCCGCGTGCTTGAACGCCTCTTTAATGCTCATGTAGGCGTCTTCAAGGCCGGTATACTTGCCCACAATCCCGATTGTAACCTCCTCCCGGACATCATGGATTTTTTCTATGAGCTGCTCGAACTTTGATGAGAAAACGGGCATCCGAGTTAGATTCAGCTCAGAGATTATTATCTCCCCAAGATTCTGTTGATTCAAAATCAATGGTAGGTGATAGATGTCCTCTAAGTCGGGATTGCTTAAAACATTATCCTTGCTTACACCACAAAAAAGTGAAATCTTATTCTTAGTCTCCTCTGAAAGCTCTGTCTTGGAACGACCTACAATCACTTCAGGTTGGATGCCCAGACCTAAAAGCTCCTTAACACTGTGTTGCGTCGGCTTGGTCTTTTGCTCTCCCGAAAGAATTACCGGAACATACGAGAGGTGGATAAAGAGGAAAATATTTTCCGGGTCCCTGCTCATCTGCCTTAAAGCCTCGATGAAAATCCGATTTTCAATATCACCCACCGTACCACCGACTTCAATCAAGACGACATCGGCCGTAAAGGTCTTAATCCTCTGCTTTATCTCATCGGTGATGTGAGGAATAAGCTGGACGGTCTTACCCAAATAATCCCCTTTACGCTCCTTATCAATCACAGTTTGATAGACTGAACCCGTCGTCATGTTAGAAGCGCCAGTCAAGCTCGTGTTTAAGAAACGCTCGTAATGGCCAAGATCCAAGTCAGTCTCGCTTCCATCATCGAGAACGTAGACTTCACCGTGCTCGTAAGGGTTCATGGTTCCGGGATCAACGTTTACGTACCCGTCAATTTTCAATGGGATAACAGAGAATCCGCGGTCTTTCAGAATCCGGCCGATTGACGCGGTAGTAACGCCTTTTCCCAAACCACTTAAAACCCCCCCTGTCACGACAATGCACTTCATATTAAACACTATTAATTTGAAGGATTCAATAAAAACCTAACGAAAAACCTCACCGTCTAAAACAAGGTGCAATACAAAACCCATTAAAGCGAAACCAGCGTACACCGGCCCTATAAATATTAATGGTCCTGCGAAAATAAGACCCGCTAAAGGAGTATGAAGGATTCCCCGATGCTTCACATACCACAAAACATATAGGAAACCGCAAAAACAGATTGACAGAATAATCGCCGTTTCCGGGAGAAACCCCCCCAAAAAACCGAATAGCAAAACCAATACCAAACCTAAAAAAAACTTTCCAACAAGCCTTCTGACCTTGGATGACGGTGCGTCAACATCCGGTAGAAGAGTGTAAAAACACCCAATGAAAACGGCAACAATCAGGGTAATGGAACTAAAATAGCTGGATAGCATCAATGCTGCGAAAAGAGCGATAACGAGATAAATTATCAGGTGGGTTGAGTATCCGCTCATATTCTATTTTTTCAATGTTACGCTGAATTCTTCTTTTAAAATGTCTTGGAGTTCTTTAAAATGAATTGATGCTTCCTTATTAAGTTTTTTCGAAGCCTTGGAATGGTTTTCTATTTCTTTCCAGGTTGAAGACAAGTCAGCCTCGTAACTGGTTTTTTCACCGGATAACCGTCTAAGTTTTTCGTCTAAGCTGCTTGAAGAGATTTTTTCGGATAGAATCCGGATTTCTTCGTCCAATTTATTGTATTCCTCCAAAAGATTCTTGTTCAAGCCTTTACGGGTTTGTTCGATGCGCTCAGCCATCTTGCCTGAATCCTTTATGTCAACGGATCCAGATTTAAAAGCCAACTGCATTTTTTCAAGCAATTCACAAACTTCATCCAAATCCCCGTTAATGAAACATTCTACTGGATCGTCTATTAAACTTTCTACGACACCCTGAAGGTTTTGCGGGCAAACTTTCACAAATCTTTTCAATGCCCGCTCAATTCGCCTAAAATTAGAGTGGATTGAATCTGATATTGACTTAAGCTGATTTTCCTTCTCAGTCAAAATCTTTTTTTGTTTTTCAATTTCCTTGGCTTCTCTCCCAGAGGTGAGTTTAACCAACCCTGCTTCAATGTCCTTGATTTTAACCTCAATACTTACGATTTTCTCCTTGGTTTCGGATGCCTTATTCTTTTCCCCTAACGATTCTTTCTTAAGTTTGGAATAATCCTTAAATTCCTCCTCGATTTCACGTAATTTCGAGAGGGCTTCGGATGATTTCAATAATTCGACGATTTTTTCGTGTTCATCCTGAATTAGTTTTCCATTAATCTGGATTGACTCCATCTCTTTCCCATACGCTACTGCCAGATACCTCCCTTCACTCAGATTGATTTTGGCCAACTCAGTTAGAAGATTTGAAAGATTCCTTGAGTAATCCTCAAGTTCTCCAAATTCGGTGATATCCCTGGAAAAACCCTTGGAAAGGAGGGCTTGCATATTCTTTACGTATTTTGGCTTTGAAGTCGCAATTATCTTTGTGAATTTGCCGGGAACATTACCGGATCCGGACTTATCTTGCAGGTATTTGATATTCTTTTCGATTTCATTAACTCTTTTTTTAATCTCATCCAGTGGCTTTTCAACCTCGGAAGACACGAGTTTAAATTGGACTTTCTTCTCCTCCACAATCCATTTATCCAATTTCTTAAGAGTGACCTCCCTCCCAGAATGGGTGTCAGCCACCTCTTTTTTATTGAAAATCCAGTCTAAGAACCCCATTTTAATACCGTGAAAACTAAATGGATTACATCCATTAAATAGTGAATTAAAAATGATGCCTCCAGGGGTGGCACCCCCAAAGAAAGTAATCAAGGAAGAAGTAAAGAAGGAGATAAAAAAGGATCAGAAAGAATCCATAACAAAGGAAGTGGAAAGACAAGCTGCAAACCCTGAAGCACCGCTACACGACCTTGAAGGCTCCATGGATCTTGTTCCAGACTCAAAATTCCTTGAAAGCAACAAGCCTGCGGAACGTGCCGCAGAAAAGGTTTCAGATGACGGCGACGACGACGATGACGAGGATGATGACGACAACCTCTTTTAACTAAAATCCTTTTCAAACGGGAGCTTCCTACCCAACGCGTCTTCAAAAAAAGCCCGGACTGGTTCTGCAATACTCCAAGCCTGTGAAATACAGCCGCGAGGATTGTGGGGTGGCTCTGCGTCGAAAACTTCATTAATGTATCCCAGCCCACTCACGCCAAAAGATTTTTTGAAAAAATTAGTAAGATAAGACTTCATTTTTAACCCCCCCTTACGACCATGAACCTTAACATAAGTTTTCGCGTATGGCCCAATAAGCCAAGGCCAGACAGCCCCATTGTGGTAGGCAAGCTCCCGATCCTTAGGGTTTCCAAGATATGTTCCATGATACCTTGGATCTTTAGATTCGATGGTTTTTAAACCCAGCTCAGTTACAAGTTTTTCCTCGCAAACTTCCAGTATTTTCTTCACCTGCCCCTTATCGAGCATAGTGTAGTCTAGGGAGGTTGCTATCAACTGGTTAGGCCGAACTGCAGCATCGTTAGGATCGTAAGTATCATGAAGGTGTTCTCCAGTATAGTATGCTTTATTGAAGGCTTCCCTCAATACTTCAGCTTCGCTTGAAATATCAATTTTTCCTGGTGGTTTAAGTCCGTATAAATCAGACATTTTTTCAAAGATTTTGAGGGAGTTATAGTAGAGAGCCTGTATTTCAACGGCATTATCCCGTTTGAGGGTGTCCATCCAAGTCCCGGACTTATGCCGTACCAACCCACCTCTTACTAGATTTGAGTAGAAATCGATGATGTCTGACAAATGCTTTCTGTTCCCCTCAACCAAGTCTTTCCCCCTGGATTCTCCAGCATACTTCAGGTACTGGTAAACCCGGTCGATAAGCCATCCCGCACCGTCAAAATCATAGGATTGAATGTTACCATCCTCCAAGTTTGTAGTAAGCCTTCCATCGGAAAACAAAGTGAAAACCCGGTTTAAAACAGCTTCACAACCCTCCAGATCACCCCAAACAAGTGTTAATCCCGGAAGCGAGATTAATGAATCCCTACTCCACTCTGAAAACCAAGGGTATCCGGCAATCACAGTCTTAAATGGGGGAGCCTCAACAATATGGGACCTGCAACAGGAATTCAACCTGGACAAGAAAACTTCAGATCCCTTGTATTTCGGATAATCCACTTTAGGTTGAGAATTCCTCCTTGAATTATCAGTGCAAGTGAAATTCAATTCAACCGAGGATGAAGCTTCGACTACAGTTGAAAACAAACCCCAAACTCTAACATCCTCCACAAAATCTTCACCCCGAGCCTGCTCTAACCGGTATTTTATTTTATTGTTCCAGTCAAATTCCGTCGGCTTTAATTCGGAGTTGTCTGATTCAAAGGAAACCTCCCCGCCCGCAGCAGATACGATCAGGGAGTGTGAGTCACCCGAATTTATTGAGAGTTCTCCGCCCCCGAGCGTGTGGAATCCCCTAACGTTTCCCATGGGATAAACGTTAAAGGTTATAGCCTCCCTGCTTTTGTTTTGAATTTTGTATTTTACTTGTACAGAGTTTTGAAATTCCGGAAGCATTAAAGTCTTCTCGATTGAAACCCTTCCCACAAAAAAGGTGAAGGATGCCTCACCATAATCGCATTCGAATTTAACAAGATTTTTTAGAGCACTAGTATCGAGTGTTCCGTCTTCGTACTCGTTTACGGAAAGAGTAGCCTTAACTCCGCCAGATACTACTTCTTCATCCAGTTTCTGTAAGACCACCACCCTATCCAAAGCATTATCTGAAGAGACTAACAGTCCGTGATACTTTCGAGTATTCATGCATGAAACTGTAGAGCTTGCGTACCCCCCAAGCTTATTTGTTAGAAGCCACTCCCAGTCGAAGTGGTTGGAAGAGTCAATACTCTTCCCAGTGAAGCGTGAATTCCGAAAATTCATCATTATACTTAAACTAGGCTGGATTTATATAAGGAAAATCAATTACTTACAACAGCCTACACTGAGCAGAGTGAAAGGAATAAGACCATTCAAAGTACAAAATTTAAAGAAAACTTTACGCAATACCTTAGGTGATAATTCACCCTACTTCTTCGCCCCAACCGCAATAGGATTTACTGAAACACCACAAGGTAAGGTTTTCGCGGCAGGATTTCTGATACTGGCGGCAGCTGCATTAATCAGGGAGTTAAAACACCAGAATAAACCAATAAAGGTTCCCAGCACGATCAGGACGGAAGACGGGAAAATTAAAGTCTACCTTGAAAACAGGGGCAAAACGCCACTATACACCAAACCATTCATTAGAGCAAGCCACACACCCTCAATCGAGGAGAAACAGAGGTTGGGTGAAATGCCAATGCTATCCGCATCAGGATCCAACCCTCAGAAAACCTTTGAACTCGTGGGAGAGTCAGAGGGGTCAATGCTTAATCTGGGGGAAACAAGGGAATACTTGATTGAATGCTCGCAAAATCTTGAAGAGTTAGACAAGCAAGGCTTTTCCGTTTCAGTGGAATACGGGCCCAGTGAAACCGAATTAAACCATCACATGACAAGGGATGTTTCACTCAAAGATTATTCCAAACACCCTTACCTTAGAAACGTCGGGGAAAAACGAGCATTCATACTGAAAAAAGAGCACGGCGAAATAATCGGGGAAGCATTCATGTTAGAGGGCTTGCTCGAGGCTGTCGAGTCTGCTCCAGACGAGTCTATTGCATTCCATCTCGCTTCCGGCAATGATTTTTCAGGTTGGGTTTTACAGGTTGTGGGGGATAAGAAACTCGCCCAACGGCTTGATGAAGTTGATGCACGCGATATTTCCGGCGCGCGCAAGCATCTTTCGTCTTCCCTTCGCGAGCGTATAATGGACTTGGAGGTTGGAGGATTTACTGGATCCCACCCAAACCTTTCAAATGTTGGTGAGGCATACAAATTCCAGTTGAAACAGGATCACGATGAAATCATTGGTGAAGCCTCGTATCTCGCAGAACTTAGAGACATTGTGGGTGATTCACCAACGGATGCGATCATATACCACTTGCGAGACGACGGAAACGACTTCGCCGACTGGGTGCAAGACGTTTTAGGAGACCGAGAGCTTGCCGACACCCTCCGAAAAATCGAACTCATCTCACCAGCACAAACGAAAGAATCGATTTTAAAAACCCTAGACTACCGGATCAAAGACTTGGAAGGAAAATACTAGCCAGACTTTTACCAGACACTACAGACCATAAACCCACCGAAAAAGGGGAAAAAAACTTTATGTATAAAAAAAGTATCAAATAACCCGCAATACGGGATGTTAAACGCACAAAAAGTGCGTTAAATTGTTGTTAAGTTCAATTGCGAGTCCGCCCTATAGAAAAAAAGTTATGATAAATAAATATCCGCGGCCTGAAGGCCGCGGT
>Ga0268279_1000750_pt1 | contig 19809 bp, 13 predicted proteins | sample saktaG_6_FD_190142 | JGI IMG/M metagenome (GOLD analysis project Ga0268279, IMG submission 190142) | Saline water microbial communities from Sakinaw Lake, British Columbia, Canada - sak_2010_1_5_80m | ecosystem: Environmental > Aquatic > Non-marine Saline and Alkaline > Saline ...
TAATTTCTTTATATTTATGTTGGCTGTTACCAGGTGATTTCCCTCATAAGAGGGGGATAAAGATAAAATTCCGTCTTTTTTTTCAGTCATTGATAGGGGAGCAAATATTCCGGCCTTTCCGGTAAAATGCATCCCGGCAATCCATCCGTTTAAGGAGGATTTTAAACCGTATAGATATGATTCTTGAACTCTGAGCCAAATCCCTCTTAAGGCTTTCCAGGTAGAATATTCTTCTAAATTAGCAATAGGTAAAATAACCATATCCGCTCCTATCTCTCTGGCAATACGGAAAGTCTCAAAGTAAGTAGCATCCATGCAAATAGGGCATACCACCTTGCCAAAAGGTAAAGAATATGCCGCCATTTTACTTGCTCTTTTTATTCCTAATTTAACCTCAAAATCAGTAAGGTGCGTTTTCTTTTGAGTTCCTATTAGATTTCCATCCGGGCCAAAGAGAGAACCGGCATTATAAATTGCTTCTTTCTCTTTTAAAATATAACTTCCGCTATAAATATATATTCCATATTCCTTTGCTAACAGAGAAATAATTCTTTTAATTCCCGCCTCTATTGGTTTGGCAACTCCTTTAAAAATAGTGGTCAGAAAATAGTTGTTCCCTTTTAATTCTAATTCTTCCTCTCTGTCTTTCTCCTCGTCTTTATCTTTGTCTTGGACTTTAATTTTTACTGCTCTTTTATTTAGAATTTGATTTATGAAGCTAAACCCGGGAATTAAACCGAACAGATCAAAAAAGTTGTATTCGGGAAAGATAATCATGCAGCTGTTGTCTTTTACTGCTTCATCTACAAAATCACAAAGCATATCAATATATTTTTCTATACTGTTTACCGGATAAATCTGCCTTTGAACACAGGAAACCCGAATATTTTCCGAAGTAACATCTTCTGAAAGTCTTCTTTTTTTTATATTTAATTGTTTACAATATTTTTCTATTCGGTCTAAAGATATTTTTTTATTAAACCATTTTTCTATCAAGACTTCTATATTCACGGCACTCATCTTCCTCTAAACATTTTCATCTGCTGATAAAATTCTCGATTCAATTGGGACAGCACATCAAATTTGGAAATTGCTTTTTTCCTTTGCTCATTATCCAACGTAGCAATTATTAAACTTTGTTGTCCACTGCTTCTCTTTAAATATCCATCTCCCTCTTCAGTCATTTCCAGAGGGGCATAAATAATTGATTCTCCCCAAAAATTTCTTTCCCCCAGGAATCCATTAAATCCGCTCTCTACCGCAAAGAATTGATTCTGCTGGACTTCTTGCCACATACCACTAATTTGCAAAGCCTGATTTTTTTCTCCGATAAATCCTACCGGGGATAGAACAATATCGGCACCCTTTAAAGCCGCCATCCTGGAAACCTGGGGATAAAAAACATCGGTGGAAATTATTAGCGCCAGTTTCCAATCCTTTATTTCTTTTAACTCAATCTTTACTCCCCGGGAAAATCCCAATTCTCTTTCCCAACGTGCTAAATAAATTTGCCTTTGTTTAAGCTGGACTTCTCCATTTATTATCAAACAAGATTCATGATAAATATTGTTTTTTTCTTTTTGCCAGTAACTTCCCGGACAAATTGCTATCTTATAGTTTTGAGATAATTCTTTAACCTGTTCAATGTATTCCCGGGAATCTGCTTCGTCTATTAAGCTCATTATACTCCTATCCGGGCAGCTCAGTTGTTGAAAAAAACATCCCGTAAATCCGGGGAACACTATGATATCAACCTGTTCTTTCATCGCCTTTTCCAGATATTCTTTTATTTTACCAATCAGGGTCTTTGGTTTATCTATCCTTTTCCATTCACTTTTTTGCCATTCTACTGAAGCTGCCTTCATTTATTCCTACTCCCCCCCCCTCCTTGATCAAGACATAATGGAGAGAATAAGCCAGATACCCACAGCCGGAAGCAAATCCGACTCCGGTCTTGGCTTCTCCTGAATCTTTATCAAAGCTCTCCGCCAGAAGACCGTAGTCCATATTTGCATTCCTTAACCATTTCAGTGCCAAATTTGATAACAATGGATTTAAGATGCTCCCGCATAATCCCAGCCCTGAAGGAGTATGGGGATGGTGATCGCAGGCTAGTTCATTTATTCTGGCATTTTCAAAGTAATAAGGATAGTAAGAAGAATAATAATAATCTATGGTGTTTTTAAATATCGGGTCATCTTTATCTACGAATCTATAAAAACAGAGAGTCCCTAAACTCCCGGGAGGGTCATTATATAATCTGAAATTTCCCTTCCCGTCAGTAGACCATAAAAATATTTTCTTTCCTTCTATTTCCTTAACCAAATATTTATGGATCCCTTTATGAATGTTTTCTATTTTTTGATTGATAAGCTGTAGCTTTTTTACTTTCCCTTTTTTTAATAAAACATCTCTCAAATTCTGCAATCCTCTCCAGAGAATAACATTATCAATAGTAACCAGAGGGTATTCTGCGGGGTCATCAGAAGGAAGCAAGAAAGTTTTATAGAGTCCGGTTTGGGGATCACACTCTCTTTCTATCCGCTCAAACACTTCTTCCAGAGCCCTTATTAGCGCCTCATCAAAAAAGTGGTCTTCCAGGTTATCTAAAAGAATAAAATAGCTGGCTCCTTCATCCAGTTCAAAACCGGGATATAAGACAGTTCCATCAATATAACGGGCATGATCTCCCGGATTTTTACTGTGCAGAAGAATCATTTCTCTTGCTAAATGTTGATATAATTGAGGACAAACCAATTTTATTGCAGGAAGAGACCATAAAAAACAATCTCTCTCCCAAAATGCTCCGGAAACATAATAGCGGGGACTTCTTGAAGTTAATGCCAGATATTTATCACTCTCTATATCTTTGGCTATAGAGTAAAAATAATTAAAAAATAGATTTTCATTTAATCTGATTTCTAATGTAGGGTCTTTAGGGTAGGGTATGGTTTTTTTCTTTAGCCAATCCAGAAATTCATGGTAGATTCCGCTATATCCTTTTCTTCTTAAGTGAATAAGAGTAGCAGAAGCGCCATCCGAGTCATAATTTACCGCTATATAGAAACAATTTTTATTTTGGCAGGATATTTTTAAATTTAAGGTTTGCTTTCCCTTAAAGTCATCAACTTCGAAATCTTTATCTCCGCCAAAGGCTAGGGCCAGCGAAACTCCTGAAGAAAAAATATTAACTACCGGATTGCCCAGCCATTCATCTCTTTCTATTATTTTTTTAGTGTCTATCTTGTGAGAATCGAATCGTAACAAAAATACATCTTTTAAATCAAAAAATAAAGAAATATCAATTTTTTCTGAACTTTCAAAACTATAGATTAATCCTTTTTCCTCAAGGTCGGTAAATATTCTTCCGGTTACCCTTATGCCGCCTTTTAAAAAGAAGTCTAAACGGGGTAAATAATACTGTTCTTTAGAGACATCTATCCTTTCTATTTCAATTTCCTTTCCTTCTTGATAAAAATGTGGCGTAAATAAATTTGCTTCACCTTTTAATTCTACCAAAGCTTTGTTGGAAAGAGATACCACATTTATATTTTTAATAGCACCATTCTGACAATCAATGATAGGTACGCTCAGGTAATGATTCCCGGCATACAAAACTCGCTCATTTTTTACTATTTCCTCAGGCCTGGTAATAATTCTATTCATCTCTTATTCGTTTAAATTCCTTTAAGTAATTTTCTTTTTCATTTAATTTAATGGGTTGCCTGAACATCCTACCACATCTTTATGCTATTTTAACCTTTTGGTATTACATTGTCAGTAAAAATGTCTCCTTGACAGGTATTTTGTGTAAAATAACCAAATACTTTTGCTATCCTTGCTGCTTTTATTATACGACAATAATTTAAAAAATCCTTTTTTTGGAGAAATTTATTGTAATTAACTGTAAAGACTAATGATGGGTTTCTCTTGTATCAGATTACCCAGACAGGTTTCAGCATTTGATTAAAATAAAAATTATCAGGGGGACTCTGTTATCCTCTGTTATATAATATAATTAAGGGGCTAAAAGATTTAGATCCTTTTAGCCCCTTACGAATAAAGATAACTTAAATGGGGTCAACCGTCAAAAATAATAATTGAACTCCTCTTGAACCCTTGAAATTGAACCCTTGCTAAAAAACAATTTTTTGAAGCGTGTGTATCCTTTTACCCCCAATTATTTCAAATTCAGAAAAGGCATATTCACTAAGACAATGACCTGGATAAATGTAGGGAATCTGTTCTTTCTTAATGAATTCAATTGTTTTATTTACTAAACTTTTCCCGAATAGATGAAAACCACCTAATAGGACATAAATATTATTTTGTTTGCAAATATATTTTGCATACTCAATTATATTACAAATTCCTGAATGAGAGCATCCGGCTATTAGAATAATTCCTTTTTTTGACTTAATCGCAATGGCAGAATCATCTAAAACATAATCTCCTTCCCCATTTTCTAAATAACCTATTGGGTTTTTTCTTGATTCAAATTTAAATTTTCTGGGAATTTCTCCTAAAAAAACTATTTTATTTTTTTTAACCCAAAATGGCTCTTTGGATAAGATAACATTGGTTTTTACTTTTAAATAATCCAAAACCAATGGGCATCCTGCATAATTGGCAGGCGTGGGATAATATTTTTTTTGGAAACAATTCGGATGAGCCAATAAATGTTTTACCTCAGAATAATTAATAAATCGAAGCCCATCAACATGATCTCTATGACCATGACTTAATACAAGATAATCAATATCTTTGAGGGATATATTAGCTTTTTGGCTATTTTTCTGAATATCATCTAAAAATGACACATCAAAAAGTATTTTTTTATCATCACTCTTTATTAAAAGACTAAAACCTGATTTTGGGCCATCATATTTTTCTAATTCAGTATGTAGAATAATAATTTCTGTCATTTTTATTCTCCCTTTTTATTCACATTGTTAGACTTTTAGAAACATATTTCTTATAATTAAAATGGGGGGAAAGATTGATCTCTATCCCCCCATTTTTCTAATTCACCATATTTCTTAATGTACACTCTCGGAAACTTTTTTAATCAATTCGGCCCCAATAACATCTTCTACTTCCGGCCACACGCTCTTCCTGATTCTCTTGGCGAAATTATCTAATTCTTCATTTGTGAAGGTTATTACTTTTATTCCATAATCTATCAAACGCTGTTCATTATAGTCCTCACGTTCTTCGGCAATGGCAAAACGTTTTTTCTCAAGTTCCATACCCGTTTCTTCAATAATTTTTTGATCTTCTTCTGAAAGTGAATTCCATAGGTCTAGATTCATATAAAAATACCAATGCTCAAAATGGTCATTAACAGCATAATAATACTTTAAGAGATCCCTAAAATTTGAATAATATCCTTCAGCTCCCGCACCTATTCCTCCTTCTACAATTCCAGTTTGCAAAGCAGTAAAAGTTTCTGACCAATTGGTAGGTGTTGCAATAAATCCATAACTTTCTGCTGCAATTTCAAATGATTTTTGCGGGGGTACCCTTATCTTGATATTTTTGGGAACATCGGGATTTGCAGGTTCAGGTACTTCTTTTGTCGTTGCAATTCCACCAAAATAACATGGCCAACCAGAAATTAATTTCAGGTTTTGTTTTGCCAATCTCTCACCGATAATATTCATTAAAACACTATCAGTAGCATATAACTCTTTTGCATCATCCCAATTTCTTGCAATATAAGGAAGAGATTGAAGCATTAAACTTGGATCCATTCCTGTACCGATACAAGCTAACTGCATTTCAACATCCCCAATACCAACTCGTTCTTGTACCACCGTATAATCACCCAATTGACTCGCTGGAAATATGTCAATATTTATACGTCCATTTGATTTCTCTTTTATTGTATCAACTAACCAATGAACATCTTTATCTATATCAGTATCGGTAGGTCTTATATGTTGTATTTTCCAATGATAAGTAGGCGCCTCTGCAGCATTACCAACAAAACTCAATAATGAAGTCACTACTGTCAATACAATTAGTATCCTTATTAACTTTTTCATTTTTTCCTCCTTTTAATTATAATTATTAAAATATTTATCCTCTAACATTTCTTTTTATAATAACCACCTCCCTTTCTTTGTAATTTTTTATTAGAAAAAAGGCAAAGAACGTTCATAGAAAAAGAAGAAATAAGTAATTTTTAAACAAAACTAAACTTCCCTCCCAGTCCCTTCTCAATTGCCCGTTGATAGACGATGGTTGCTACCGCTATATCCAAGGCCCCGGTGCCAATGGGGATACAAAGGAGACGTTCCTGACCTAAAGTATGAGCTTTCTTCTTGCCGGCAGCAATCTCACCGATGGTGGCATAGATATTCTTTTCGGTTATCTTTCCTTTTTCATTTAGTTCTTTCAAGGCACCCCGATGCAGACACTGTCCGATATGATCGACCATGATCTTATCCGCCGTCAGTATAAAATCATCATCACATTCCTGATAGGAGCCCATGGGTAATAAGACGGTACCCGGTTTTATCCAGTCATTTTTAATGAATTTATCTTTCGATTGGGTAAAACTGATCACGGCATCCCCATCGGCGGCTTCCTGGGGAGTATCACAGATGAGGATATCACCGCTTACTGTGCCTTTCATCTCTTTGGCCAATTTCTCCGATGCCTCCCTTTTGATATCATAAACTTTTAAGACTTCGATATCAAAAAGCTGAGCGATGGCCATGGTAACCCGATGACCCTGCATTCCAGCACCGTACAGGCCAATCCTGATGGCTTTTTTATCATGAAGATACTTTAGAGTTACAGCTGCTTGTGCACCGGTACGCAGGTTGGTAATCTCCGCGCCATCCATCACGGCGGTAAATTGGCCGGTTCGAGGATTGATCAGACAGATGATGCCGCTCACATAGTCTAAACCTATCTTGGTATTATCCAAAAAACCACCAGCCCATTTGATCCCGGCAGAGTCAAGCCAGCCAACATATGCCGGCATGGCATTCATAAAACCCTTATAGGGAGGCCATTTTGCAGTTTCTCCAAGATCTAACCCAACTTTTGTTGGATTAATCACTTTACCTTCGCCAAAGCCTTTATAGGTTTTATCCACGATTTCCAGTACCTCTTTCATGGTCATTACTTTTACAATATCTGATTTACTCAATAATCTTGTTTCCATTTTATACTCCTTTTTATATTAGATTTTATCATTTTTAGTCCTTCATTATTTTTTTATTTTATTTTTTCAAGCCATTCTTTTTTCAACCGTTTGGCGGTTTTGGTTATTCCCAAACCTCCCAACATAGTATCCCTTAATTCCATTGGCATAAGCGTTTGAATGTTTCTTAGAGCAACGATTACCTCATCAGGGGGAATGATACTCTTTATCCCTACCAGAGCCATATCGGCAACAGCAAATGCATTAGCCACCCCAATGACATTTCTTTTGATGCAAGGCACCTCAACAGGTCCGGCAACAACATCACATACCAGGCCAAACAAATTTTTTAAGGCTAAAGCCATGGCTTGAACTACTTGTTCTGAATTGCCTCCAGCAAGTTGTACTATGGCTGCTGCTGCCATAGCGGATGCCACGCCTACCTCAGATTGACAACCTCCCATCGCCCCTGATATGGGGACCGTATAAGCAATCACTACACCGATTCCGGCAGCCACTAAAAGAGCATCGATGATTTCTTGCTCTTGAGAACCTAATTCTTCTGCCGTCGTTAAAAGAACCGCTGGAATAACGCCAACGGCTCCTGCCGTGGGTGCTGCCACCACCTTTCCCATGGAGGCATTGACCTCACCACAGGCGATAGCCCTAGCCACGGCTAAAGATAGGGGTCTTCCGGAAATGAGTTTTTCTTCTTTAACCGCCTGATAGAGCATTTTAGCATCTCTGCCGCTCATCAAACCTCCGATTAATTGATTATCTTTCATCAATCCCTGATCAATTTCTTCCTTCATGGCAGACCAAATATGTTTCATACCGTCCCGTATCTCCCTTTCTGTTAAACCACTCCTTTTTGATTCATAGTCGATAATAACTTGTGGAAGAAATTTGTTATTAACTTTGGCAATTGATAACATTCCTTCAATAGTTCTAAATAGAGGAGAATTATCTTTTAATTTATAAGAATAAAGAGATTTAATTAATCTTGTAAAATTGACTTCCTTGATATTCATGATTAATTCTAACGTTGATTTGTCTATAACACGATCAAGATAAAAACAGATTAAATATCTCGAATCTCCTTTGATCGATTCGGTAGAAAAAAGATTTTCTCCCAGGATATCTTTCATTTCTGAAATTATCTCCGGGTGCTCTTCTTTAAGCATGACAATTAACATATCTCTGTTTCCACTGAAATTGACCTGAAATTCATCAATATTACTTAATACAATCTCTCCTCCCCCGATGGAAATGGCTATGATTTTTACCGAGGAGGAAGCGGATTTTAATTCCATTTCTATGGTATTGGAATTTTTATCAGACAGGGTCTGGGTATGGATTTTTAGGTCAATCTCTCGGTGGTGAGCCATTTCTAATGATTCCTTGATTCTCTGGTCATCTACTTCCATCCCCAGCAATCCGGCAACCACCGCTGCATCAGTCATATGACCTTTGTAAGTTTCAGCTAAAGAACCATAAAAATATAGGATTATTTTAGTGGGTTCTTCACCCAGAATCATTCTGGCTATTTTGCCTATCCTGACTGCTCCCGCCGTATGATTGCTGGAGGGGCCAATCATGATAGGTCCCAATAGGTCAAAGATACTCAATGCTCGTTGATTTAAAGTCATTTTAATCTGCCCTTCTTTTAATTATTTATTCAACTTAAGTTATTTGCTTTCTGTTCTTACAAATTATTTTAAATATAAGCGAAAATCTCTTCTATTGACATTCCTTGCAAACCTAACACATCGAGATTTCTTCCCTTTTTAAAATGATCAATTCCATTTATTGCGGAAGCCAAGGTTATAATCGTATCAATGATGGGAGCTTGAAGGCCTAATAATCTCCCAAAGGAAGCAACGGGAACTAATAAGTGGGGCACATCCTCAGTAAGATATCTATGGTTAAGAACCTTTGGGGCATCTGCTCCATGTTGTCCATATACTGGGTTGGTAGATAATAATTCATGTAAATCGTCTCCTTTGAGACGATAAGTTTCTTTTAACCAGTCATAGGTAGAAATTAAATCAAGATTTAATTTTTCTCCAATTACGAGCCTTTCCCTGTCCATCATTTCCATTATCCTGCATACTGACTTCGTCATACCTTCACAGTAAAACATAAAATCACCATTGGTAGATTCTATTCTTCCCGCATTAAGAATCATTGTGGGACAATGTACTATCATATTGGGATTTGAAAAACTAATCGCCAATGAATTTTTTATAGGCGTAAGGGATATCGGGAAGAAATCACTTAATATTTTTACAACATTTTTAATGTCTGTCGCCGGAAGGGAAGCAATGGATATATGAGTTTTAACTCCCCAGATATTCACTTTTCCTTCTTCAATTTTCCTACAGGCGTAGGGGAGAGAATTTGTTTCAGCAATGGTTAGATTTTTCCTATTCTTTTTTAGTATTTTCTTTACTTCAAATGATCCAAAATTGCCTGGAACTAACATGATAATTTGTGAATCAACTAAATGAGGAACAGCCATCTCAATGAATGCTTTTTGAGCGAAAGATGGAGCCACAATCATAATAACCGAAGTACCTTCAATCGCTTTCTTTATATCAGTAGTCGCTAGTGATATCTTTGCAAATCCCTGCAGCTTTCCGGAAAGTTCAATGCCTCCCTTTTTGTTTATCTTTTCAATATTTTCTTTAAATTTAGGATGTTCAAATAAATTCACTTCACATCCATTAATGGTCAAGTGTGCACTAAGCGCTTGACCACCATTTCCAGCACCCAAAACCGAAACCGTTATTTTCTTCATAAGTGTTTAGCCTCCCAAGCAATAAATATATATATCTATTTATTATAAATTTAGCACATCTTTTTAAGGTGCAAATCCTAACAAACGTGGTATAAATAGTGATAATGCCGGCCAATAGGTAGTAAGGAATACAACGGGTATATAACCAAGAATAATAAATTTCAGGGTTGGTTTTAGTATCTCAATAAACTCCACCTTACCTACTCTCATCCCTAAATAGAGTATACTGGCATAGGGAGGAGTTACACCCCCCATTGCTAAATTTGTCCCCATGATGGCCGCAAATTGCACTGGAGAAATACCTAATTCTTTAACAAGAGGAAGCAATAAGGGAGCTGCTAACACCATCCCGGTCGCATCATTTACTAACATTCCTATGATGAAAAGAAGTATGTTAATCATAAATAAAAGTAACCATCTGTTTGTGGTAATGCCAAACATAAAACTAATGATCGCTTGGGGAATTCGAAGCATAACAAAAGTTTGACTTAACATTAAAGCAACTAATATCATTATCATTATGGTTCCCACTGAAGTTGCCGACTCTATTACAATTTTATAAAAATTTTTCATCTTTAGACCACGATATATCAAAAAACCGATAGGTAATGAAATAATTACTGCTACTGCTGCTGCTTCATTGGGAGTAAAAACACCACCATAAATACCCCCTAAAATAATAATAGGCATTGATAGAGCAGGAATAGCGTACCAAGTAGAAGTGACAATTTTTTTTCGCCTTTTTTTAAAATCCATCGAAGGTTCAAGGATTAAGGGCATTTTGCGAACTGAAACCAAATTAATAATAGAAAAAGACACGACTATCAGAAGTCCTGGTCCTACTGTGGCAAGAAAACACGCAAGTATAGAAGTTTCAGTTACCCAACCATAAATTATCATAATAACACTTGGAGGAATTAATAAACCGAGTATAGAAGAACATGTAACCAATCCAGTAGCATAACCTCGAGGATATTTTTCTTTTACCATTTGGGGAATTAGTATCGGACCAACCGCTGCAACTCCTGTAAAGCCGCTACCTGAAATGGCTCCTATAATTGCACAGGTTATGACAGCAACTACACCTAACCCACCCTTTATTCTGCCTATAAAAACATTGACAAAATCAAGTAAATGTTTCGCAATGCCACTCTCACTCATGATACCACCTGCAAGTATAAAAAGAGGTATCGCTAATAGTATAGGGTTTATTATTTGACTAAAGCCCCATATTATAAGACCTTTCATAGAAATGTGGGTAAAAAAAGTAACAAAAAGTAAGGCTCCACCAAAACAAAGAGATAGCGGGACACCTAATGTCAGCAATACAACAAGAACCAGCATGTCAAAAAGGACCATTGTTATCATATTCTTCTTACCCTCCTATTCTTCCTATGGGTTTTATTCAATTATCTATTATCATTGTTACTTAACTCGAATTCAGATAATGGTTTAATTATATAATCTATCGTTTCAACAAGAATATAAATACACATTAAGAAAAAACCCAAAAAGACAGCACTTTCTGCATATATTAATGGGATATATAAAGTTGCGCTTAATTTATGTACACGAATGGAATAGAGAAAATACTGAAATGCCCAATAAGTAAGCCAACAATTTATAACCAGAGAAATAACTCCCATTATAATCCTACTTGTCTTAAAGCCTATAGGTGATTTTAAAAATACCTCGATGACTTGCGCTTTAATTTGAGTACGCTCCAAAGATGAATGAGCACTTCCAATCATAAAAAGCCATATGGTTGGAAAAAGAAGTAGTTCTTCTATCCCCATGAGAGGATGATGTAAAACATAACGAAGGATTACTTGAATAAATACTAAAATTGCAATACCTAATAAAAGTAAAAATAAAATAACACCTTGTATTTTATAAATATTTTCACCAAAATTATGTGTTTGCTGCCATTTTTTCAAAACCATAAACACCATCCTTTCTTCTTTTTATTAAGTAGATGCTATCCTGGATAAATTTGCAATTTCTTGTTTATAATAAATATATTTTTCTTACATTATTTATGATATTCCAAGTAAAAATTACCTCTGTCTCCCCTTTCAAAAAATTTCGAAAACTCAACAACCTTTTTATCTTTTGATAGAGTAATCCTCTCCCATAGTAGTAGTGGATCTCCCATGGTAATTCCTAATATTTTAACCTGTGTTTTATCTGCAAGTACCGGTTTTATAGATATTCGTGAATTAGCCAAAAAAAGACCCGGTATTGTTTTATAGACACCATAAACATATTTACTTTCAAACAACTCTCTTTTATTCATGAAATATTTGCTTATATCCTTGGGAATATAAATATATTCCAATGCTATTGACTCACCCTCATGAAATGCTATACGAACTATTTCTAAAATACTGCTACCTTTAGATAATTTCATTTTATTTAAAATTTCTTTGGAAGGTTTAATTAAATGCCATTTTAAGACGGTATGCTCAACTTTGATTGGAGGCCAAGAATGAAAAAAATTAGCAAATTTATTCAAGTCTCGCTCATAATTAGGTTGGTTCACAAAACTTCCTTTTCCTTGCTTCCTAATAATAATATCTTCGGTAACAAGATCTCTTAATGCTCTTATAACCGTAATTTTACTTACATTAAATTTTTCACATAAAAGTTCTTCTGATGGAATTTTATCTCCTGTTTTTAATTCACCTGTTTCTATATTTTTTCTAATATAATCTTCTATTTGAATATATAAAGGTATGCCAGATTTAAAATTAATATTTTCTATTTTATTCACTCCTTTTGTATATGGTTGAAAGTATTTCAATATATTGTTATAATGATATATCATTATATATATATTTAATTCTACAATAAGTTTTGAAATCCTTCTTTTTTAAAAATATTTTATCATTTAGTGGTCATTCAGATAGTGAATAGTTATCAAACCAGCTTTGCTAAAATTATTATTTTGGAATATATAAAGATGGAAAATAAAGAAAAAGTTAAAAAATGTATAAAATCTACTACTTTTGAACAAAGAAAATTGTTGATAGATACTTTTTTAAAAACTCATAACATTACCTTTTCATGCAAAAAAGTAGGAGTATCTTTAAATACTTTTAGAAGATGGTATGATCGTTACGTGAAATATGGAATAGAGGGGATTAGAAAACCAAGGAAACATATTCGTAAAAATTTAGGTAGAATTCCAGAAAAATATACTCTTAGAGTAATTGAATTAAAGAAGAAAAATCCTAAATGGGGGCGAAGAACTATAGCATCAGTTATCGGAAGAGAAAATAACAAGAATGTAATCAGCCCTGGAGGAGTACAAAAAGTATTAGAGAGAGCAGGACTATGGAATAAAATAATATCTATTTTTTATCTAATAAAAACAATTTCTTAAATCTATCAATCATCTAGACCTGATACTCCTTATAAACCGATTTTTTCTCTACAAATGTCAGGTTATCTGGGTACTTTATCACCTCTCAGTCCTGTCTTAACCCTTTGATATTACATTGTCAGGAGAACCGTCAGACCGTGTGAAAATTAATTATAACATTTTTCAAAAAGCACAAACCATCTAACTTTTATTAAAGTAACCCCTATTGTCAGGTGGAGGGTTCTCTTGATAATATTTTTTTTGGCAGAAACAGATAGAGATTTTAGCTAGATATGAGGAAATTTGTATTTTCCTTCTATCCATTTATCCATTTGGATTTATCCCCTAAAGCAGCTATATTTTTTAGTTCTTCTATGGCATTGCCGGCAATCATCACATTTTTAACCCGACCTACTATTTTGCCCTTTTCTATAATACTTTCTCCAATCTTAACCATCTCTTCTAGAATAAAATAGGAACCATATTTAGATAAGCTGAATTAATCTTGTTTTTTAATGGTCCATTTGCCTTCCTCTTTTTTTAAGAGGAATACAGAGGTTTTGGCCGGGCTAACTATCACTTTTGTCTCTAAGAAGGTGGGTTCTAACTTTAATTGGAGAATGTATTCTCCTTCTAAGACGGATACCGCTTCTCCTCCTACATAACCGCTGGCCTTTACTTTTCCCTTTTCGTCAATGAGGTCATATTCAATCTTCAAAGTCTGTTGAATAGAAGAAAGCAATTCCTGGGAATCTTTGGCATCTAAGTAAATACCCCCTGTAGACTCAGCGATAGTTTCTAATTGCTTCCGGGCTTCTTCCTCCTTGATACCGAATCCGATAATATTGACTGTTAACTCTATACCTGATTCCTTTAACTTAGAAGCAATGGATTCAATATCCCCTTCGCAACTTTCAATACCATCACTAATCAGCACAACTGTTCCACCTTTTAAATCTATAAAATCCTGAGGTGATTGTAGAATAGAATAAACCAAAGGGGTTTTTCCTCTGGGTGTAATTTTTTCAATGGTTTGAATAAGCTGGTCTTTCTGCAAAGGTCCAATAGGAATTGTTAATTCCGTATCCTGGCAGGCACGTTCATCCTCAACTTTATAACGGTGACCATAGAGACGTAAACCCACGTTCAGATCCTCAGGTAGTCCAACAATAATTTGTTTCAATACTTCCTTGGCAATAGAGATTTTACTTTCTCCTTTTATCTGGCCCCACATAGAATTAGAGGCATCCAGGATAAGTTCTACATTTTTTGTAGTCTCTTGGGCCAATCCTTCCTTAAAGTTGACCTTTACCAGGCCAGGCATGATAGGTATTCTTACTTTTTCATGCATATAGACCGGTAAATGTCCGCAACAGAGTTCCAACATGAGAGCCCCTAATGCGGTGGTGTAGATTTCCATTTCTTCTTCTTTTTGGGCTCCCGTCCAACTACCATCACTATTCTGATGATCAACCAATAGACGGCAGGTCCAGTTTTTCCAGATACGCCAATATTCTCCACCGGCAAGCAACATGGCCCGGCTTCCGTAATACCAATAATAAAAAGAGTAACCATCTCCGGGGTCTTCAAATTCCCAGGTGGGTGCATTATCTTGCATATAGCGCAAAGCCGGCTTAATGAGGGGATCATCCGGATAACCGGAGAGCTGCAATCCCAATGTACCCATACCGGCTCGTGCACAACTTTCTCCTGCAGGTGAGGTATAGCCAAAGGTATGATAATCTTCATCATACAAAGATCTAAGATAATCTGCTGCTTTGGGTAATGACCAATCGGGGATACTAAACCCTGCACTGAGAGCCCCTTTAAGGGCTAATATTTGCCAGCAGGTTATAGAAATATCACTGTCTGTACTGTTTGGATCATAACGCCATCCACCAGAATATTTCGAATCCGCATTAATCGGTCCTCCTAATTGTTCTGGTTTGTGCTCCGTATTTTGGGCTCGTATGATTAGTTGAAGAGCATCCTCTATTATGGGGGCAAGGCTGAGATCATTCATCTCTACCAAAGCTTCAATTAAAGCTAAAGTAGCGATAGCATGCTCATACATAGGCTTGCCATCTGTGAGCAATCCTCCATAAATTGCCCTATCTTTCGTACCTGACTGATATTCTGAGCTCGGATGATACTCGGTTTTAAGAAAATTTATGGCTGCATTGATATTCGAACTATAATCTTTTTTCGCACACTCCCCCCCGATAAAAGCCTGTAGGGCAAGACCTGCTATTCCAACTTTAAAATCATTTCTACCTTGCGACCAGTATCCTTCTTTGGTCTGTTTACGGGCCAGATAATCCAAAGCCCTGGTAAGAGCTTGACTTACTTCCTCTGCTGTAGCCGGTGTCACTGTAGGTTTACCTACTCGTAAGGTATATGGTTCCTCATTATTTGCTTGTCTTCCATTCACATTTATATAGTATTTACCCGAAGGGAATTTCATTCTTACCATCATTTCCTTTTCTCCTTTATCACCCATATCCACCTTCTTTATTGTTGTGCCTGCGTCATCGAGTAAGGTGAGTGATAAATTTACTTGAGAAATTGCCGAAACCTCCATGACCAATATATCCAAACCTTTCTCAGGTACGGTTACTGTATACCAATCTTCATCATACTCTTCTTGAAAGAATCCTTTCATATCTTCCTCTAATTTAAGTTCATTGGCTTGCTCTATTTCGTCATTTAACTCAAATTCCTGGCCTTCCTGCCAGGGACTGATTAGTTGAGTCTTCAGGGTATAATTATCATTTTGGTTCATCCCGCTTGCTCTAACTTTAATATAGTAGATACCTTCGGTCACTCCCAGGTTAATGATGGCCTCGGCTTCACCTTTTCCGCCTACATTATATTCTTTCAAACGGTTTCCTTCCTCATCATAGAGCTGAAGGTAAGGATTAATCTCGGGCACAGCACTCAAATCAATCCGTATTATGCTCTTACCGGGTACATTAACTGTCAGTTTATACCAATCTTGATCATCTCCTGTACAAATATAACCGGTAATTATTTGATCTAATTTAAGTTCATTGGCTTGCTCTATTTCGTCATTTAACTCAAATTCCTGGCCTTCCTGCCAGGGACCGATTAGTTGAGTCTTCAGGGTATAATTATCATTTTGGTTCATCCCACTGCTTCCTCTAGCTGCAATATAGTAGATACCTTCGGTCACTCCCAGGTTAATAATGGCCTCGGCTTCACCTTTTCCGCCTACATTATATTCTTTCAAATTGTTTCCCTCCTCATCATAGATCCGAATGAAAGAATCAACCTCGGGCACAGCACTTAAATTAATCCGTATTATATTCTTACCGGGTACATTAACTGACAGCTTATACCAATCTACATCATCTCCTGTACAAATATAACCGGTAGTTATTTGATCTAATTTAAGTTCATTGGCCTGGTCTTTTGTGTCATTTACCTCAAATTCCTGGCCTTCCTGCCAGGGACCGATTAGTTGAGTCTTCAGGGTATAATTATCATTTTGATTTATATCTCTGCGTGTTCCGACTTTAATATAGTAGATACCTTCGGTCACTCCCAGGTTAATGATGGCCTCGGCTTCACCTTTTCCGCCTGTATTATATATTTTCAAAGAATTTCCTTGCTCATCGTAGATTTCCATAGAAGAATCAACCTCGGGTACAGCACTTAAATCAACTTGTATTATATTCTTTCCAGGTACATTGACCATCAGCTTATACCAATCTTGATCACCCTCTTCTTGAAAGAATCCTTCAATATCTTCACCTAATTTTATTTCATTAGCCCAGTCTTTTTTGCTATTTAACTCAAATTCCTGGCCTTCCTGCCAGGGACCGATTAGTTGAGTCTTCAGGGTATAATTATCATTTTGATTTATATCTCTGCGTGTTCCGACTTTAATATAGTAGATACCTTCGGTCACTCCCAGGTTAATGATGGCCTCGGCTTCACCTTTTCCGCCTGTATTATATATTTTCAAAGAATTTCCTTGCTCATCGTAGATTTCCACAGAAGAATCAACCTCGGGTACAGCACTTAAATCAACTTGTATTATATTCTTTCCAGGTACATTGACCATCAGCTTATACCAATCTTCATCACCTTTTTCTTGAAAGAATCCTTCAATATCTTCACCTAATTTAAGTTCATTAGCTTGCTCTTTTTTGTTATTATATTCTAATTCCTGACCTTCATGCCAGGAACCGGTCAATTGTTCCTGTGCCCTACCTGTCCAATGAGGACAGTCACCAATATCTTGAGATGTTTTTATTCCGTTCCATATTCCGCCTGGTGAATCTTCCTTTCCTTCATACCACCAAAGACCATAAAATTTTTCTCCATCGGAAGTAAATATTATAACAGCCGGACCTTTCCCACTTGTTCCCCTCCAGGTAAATTTCATGATACGACCTTCAATACTCCCGTTTAATAATCCTTTATTGTATCCATAACATCCGGTAACGGATGTTCCCTGCTGTTGGAGATGAAGATCATTAAAGTCAGTTTTATAGGTCCCGGAAACATCGGGTAATTGCGCCTTAGTCAGTTGCTTTCCGAAGGCACGAAAGTCCATGAGCTCTGTATATTGGCTCGAACCGTGATTATTTTGTATGGTCAGTCGAAGCCACTTTCCGGATTTATCAACTGTTATCGGAAAGCTCTGATTGTCTTCCTGGTCTACCAGCGACACGCTCGCGATTTTCGTAAACCCTTCTGTGGGACTATCATCTGAAAGTTCAACAATAATGTCCTTCGCGCTACGCCCCTTTCCTTCTGCATGACCTGTATCAAACTCCAGGCGGTCAAACATGCTTCTCTCGGCAAGTTCAATGACGATGACATTGTTCGAAATCTCGCCGCTGGAACAACACCAGCCGGTTTTCGGATTTCCGTCCATAATCCAAATACTGCCCCATTTAGGGTTGTATTCAGAGGCTTTCTCTACAAGTAATGCTCCGGAAGAGAAGGAGACCAGTGACTGATCAGTTGCGGCTACACCAATCTCAAAACCAAATATAAAAAATAGACAAATAATCGTAAGTGAAGCCAAAATCAATTTCTTACTCATAACAGAACCTCCTGATATTAAAGTCATATATTTTTACTATACATTTCCGATAATAAAGATGCAGTCCCATTTCCTCTTTTCTCTACACCTCTTATTTTGCCTCTATAGGAATATTTTCTTCCAGGGTAAATCCCCGATAGTAAAGAGTAATTTTCTGAATGTTAAGGGGAACTTCATAAACAAGATTAAACCTCCGGGCAGTACCGGCGGGAACTATCTGTTCTAATTTTATGCCATGAGGGAATATTTTAGTAACCTCAGAAATAGAATATTTATTTCCTGATTGATCCAACAACATAAACTGTTTTCCGGATTGTAATACAAGATTTCCCTGATTAAGGGGGATACAGTGGGTAATAATATCTAAGATTAAATATTGCTGGTCTTTCTCCGGATATTGTCCCTCAATCATACTTGCTCTGGTCAATCCCAGGATATCTATCCTGGCTATCTCTCCATCTGTAATAGTAACAATTGGTTGTGGTAGCGGAGAAATAGGAATATTAGGATTCAGATCAAAGCTAAGGGGTTTAGCTCGGGGGATATTCAGCAAAAGGGATAGATTTTTCTGGATGGGAGGTATTTTAAAAACCAGATACCCCCTACGCTCCCAATAGGGAATGAATCGAGTAAGTCCATATAAAGAAAAGGGTATTTCTTCAGTCTCTAACACTTCATATTGGTAAAGACCATCTTCAATCAAAAATACGTTCCGGCTAAAATCAAGGTCAACCACATTCCCTTTGGACACACTCTCCACTCCTAAATCAATTAAAGAGATACCCCCTTGGGGCTTGATTCCATAAAAAGAAATCTTCAAGTATTCATTCTCTTGGGTAATAGGGGCAGGTATCTCCTCTTTGGTTTCTGGTAACTCCACAAGGGGAATCTGGATATGCCCTTGTGCAAAATCAAAAAAGACCAACAAAAGAGAATTAATTTCTTCCTTGTATGAGCGAAAGGCAATTGCCCCCTCCAGTTCATCTTCATATTCCGGTAAGGTTAAATTCTTAAGAGGAAGGGGAGCGGATAGTTCATTGGTAACCTCATCAATCTGGATAATATGTTTATTATTAATAATTAGATACATATTGTCTCGTAAATTAGGTACCAGATAAGGTGTAAATAGCTCTACCTCTTGAATCTGTTCCTGGGGCTTGGGAGTGCCAAATCCCAGACCACCGACTCCCTTATCCTTACTTTTAGATATTTCCTTCTTTATAGGTGGTATAATATTTTGCCATAAAGTAGAAATTATAATAAATACTTCATCTGAATCTGCCTTTTCCTCTCCGATACATTCTTCTAATTGATAATCAAAAACAGTAAGCTCAATTCCCTGATTCTTTTCACTTTCTTCTACCCAGTAGGTCTTACCGATTTCCACCCTTTCGGAAAAAGCTCTAAGGGGG
>Ga0268279_1000757_pt1 | contig 19657 bp, 20 predicted proteins | sample saktaG_6_FD_190142 | JGI IMG/M metagenome (GOLD analysis project Ga0268279, IMG submission 190142) | Saline water microbial communities from Sakinaw Lake, British Columbia, Canada - sak_2010_1_5_80m | ecosystem: Environmental > Aquatic > Non-marine Saline and Alkaline > Saline ...
ACATATTATTCTTTTATATCATTTTCATCAATCTTCTGGTTCTGAACTTATTCGTGAACCGTTTCTTGACGGTGAGACAAAGCGGGGAATTTTTTCTATCCGGCACTTTAACAGACCAAATTCTATTGGCTTCTCAATTGTGGATCTGCTAGGCATTCATGAAAATATTATAAAGATAGGTGCAGTTGATATCCTTGATGGGACACCACTTCTTGATATAAAGCCCTATGTGTACCGGTTTGACCACCGTGAGGAAGTATCAGACGGATGGGTTGAGAAGAATCATCTGGATGATATCGCAGACTGGAATGCAACCCCAAAAGGTCTCCGGGATCGTTCACGGGCTAAAAAATAGGTTTCTTCTTCTGATACATGTTCTTTTTTTCTGTATCCAAGTTCAGAATCCCATATTCTCCCGATAAGAATCAGATGCTTCTTCAAGGAATATAAACCGTATCTTGTGATATATATCATCGTATACCAGGGGAAATCCGGTTTCAAAAGATACAGTATCAGCAAGTACTTCGCGATATGCATACCAGAGACGGTCATGCGGGAGGAGAATTCGCCTGCCATCACTCTCTCCAAAGAGAGCCCCATCTCCCACCTGTCGTGTTGTTACGAGAACAGATGAAAATCCATTGCCGTCTCTTCCCTCCTCAATAGCATCAGTGAGCGCTATAGAGGGATCATAGGATCCATACAGGAAATCAGGAATGACAACAAACCGGTTTTCATCACTGAACTTGTCTGCAATTGACGGAGATACACCGGTGTAGACTGGCAGTTCTCCATAGGTAAGCCTGCTCATGGCAATGCCATTTTCCAGTGCACTAATATGGGATCTGACTGATCGCTCCGGGGCAGAGACCGGTGGTGATGTTCCTGTCATCATATACTCATGCAGCAAACTTCTGTTTTCTTTAGAATCAAGCCATATCAAACTCTCTATCACTGCATCAGGTACCCAGGAAGCGGTCTTTTTAGGTGGGTCCAGAATGATGCGACTCTCTTTAACAGAAAGAGTATAATACGTATCTCCTCTTGCATACTCTTTTCCGATGGCACTCATATCATCTGTGGAAAGAAGCCCTTTTTGGTAGTCTTGTTGTGACTCAAGGATATTCCATTTTTCAACAAATCCTGTTCGGTAGTCAATATACCTTCCTACGGTTTCATCTTTTGATGATGTGACTGCAGCAACTGATACAGAAACGAGAGAAGATATGAGAAGGATGGTAAGAGTGATTTGTATGAAACACATAACAGGGGTATCAATTTTGTAATAGTTCATATGTAATGATTTAGGAGAGGATGATAATATAGTCAGTGACGGTATAAGGAGTACCTGGAGTTACGCCTGATGTTCTCATCCAATGTATAATCCATAGGCAACTGATTCAAAAATTTTTCAATTGCATCGAATTCTCGATCCTAATGTAAACTTCTTAATGGGTTAGTGGAACAAAAATGAGAATCAGATATACAGCAGCGTATTTCGGTGTAAGGTATCAATTATTGTTTCTGGTTTTGCGCATGCAAAAAATTGTGTAAAAAAAGATTGAAATCTTTTGATACCATTTCGGTATATCAATGTAAAGTTTAAGTTTCTGGTTCAATAAGACCAATTCTTTCCTGGTACCATTCAGGCATCTCTTCAACGTACAGGAGTCTGACTTTTGTGTAATTGTCTGCATTTGTAGCAGCAAATGGTAGATCAAGTGCCAGGTTATCTGTTATTACTTCCCGGGTAGCATACCAGACAAGCCCTTTCATTAAGATCATTCGTTTTTCATCATCGTTTGCAGAGAAGGCTGGAGATCCTTGTGGCGCATGAATGACAAGGAGATCAGCATATCCTTCACTATCTCTGCCTTTTTTTATCGCGTCTGCAATGGCAACACTGGGATCAAGGGAAGCATAAGTGAATGAAGGTTCCTGGTAGTATGAAAATGAGTCAGAATGTTTCAGTTCATCTCCGCCAATCCCAACAAAAAGCAGTATTTCATTCTGTAGGTTTGCTAAATCGACTGCATTATTGATGGTTGTTGCATGGGATCGCACGTTTCGTTCATTTCCGGTGGTCTCTGGGATGATTCCTGAAACCAGGTAATCTGTCACCTGATCACGGTTCTTCTGGTCAGTTACATACCATGAGATACTCTCGATGATATCATCAGATGGCACCCAGGTGTAAAATCCCTCAGGTTCTTCAATTGCTAGTGTACTAGAATCCACTGCGACGGAAGGGGTGTTATCATTCAGCGCATATTCCTGTGATATGATACCCATCTCAGGACTGGAAAGGATACCTGCAGAAAGGTCATTCTGTGCATCCGCCAGGGTATATTTTGTAATAAACCCTGTCCTGAGATCCAGGTATTTACCAAGAAATACAGACTGGTCACGGGGCTCTGGCTGTTCTACAGGAGGAACACCTCCGACAGATGCAGTAACCGATGTGATACCGATGGACAACAACAGCATAAACAAAATTCCAAGTACAAGGACATTGGTATGGGAAATATGTATTCGATTCATGAAACCTCTATACTATACTTTGTCCATCTCCTATCAACTTTGTGTACCTGAGAGGATAGATGATTGGCAAGGGTACAAATTGAAAGAAAAATTGATGGTAAAAAAAGTGCCCTTATGCTTCTCCATCATAAATTATGGTGATGTAGCGGGCAAAAAAAATGATCCAGACCGGGGCGATGATAAGGACCAGCAGATTGCCAAGGAGAGGAATTAAGAGGAATCCAAAGCAGATAAACGCAAATATAAACGTTAGAACCCAGAGGACAATCCAGAGGATAAAATAATCAAACCATCCGGTTTTTGAGCTGACATCTTTCACGATTGCAGTGATGTTATATGCTTCGCTGATGGATCCCTTTCGTATTGTCCGGACCATCGCCATAAACATCACTAAGGTGAGAAATACAAAAAGAATCCCTGCTATGGCCATTCCAAAGAAGCCAATGGTATCCAGAAGTGCTGTTAACAGAAATGTACTTTTCCCCTGAAACAGAGTCATTGCAGAGTCAAATGAGATGATTGAGAGAGCTCCAAAGAAGACTAGAATAATGATTACCGGGATGGCATACATGATAAAAATAACATTCATCTTCCATCCATCGATGAACAGGCTCATCCAGTTTTGTACATCAGGGGCATTATCTGGTGTGTGAAATACCCTTGCAATATATCCGTTCAACAGGGGGATAAAACAAAGAGAAATGCCCTGAATGATGAAGAGGATAATTAAGAGGATCCATTTTTTAAGGTCTTTTGTGACACCATCTCCTGCATATTGTGATGCCTTCTGAACAGCTGAAATTATCGTCATATTTTCATTCCCGTATATAGGGTGGGATTATGAGATAATTAATGATTATTCTTTCACATCAATGACTATCTCTTTTAATGATGGTACAATACTCTGTAAAATAGTATGGTGATAGGTGCCAGGTCGATTCCGGAAAGAATACTCTTGTAAATAATGGTATTTCTTCTGCGTAAACTCATGCCAGGCAGAGTAGGTACAGATATACTCATTCTAAATAACGCGAGGGAAATTGCACAAATCCCTCTTCATTTCGCTGGTAGGATTGAATGCATATGTTCCTGATGCATTTACTCCATGTTATTCCTGGTTTTGAAAAAAGTGCAAATGTATTACCCATGGAAATCTTATGGAACATCCTTAAACTCCCTACCTTTCAGGATACAATCCTGCTTATGTACTCTGGTTCTATACTTTTTAATGATATTTGAGCCTGATATAGAGGAGGATACGCATTTACGATGAGATAAATGCCAGAAATGATTTGAATACAGCATAAGAAGTAATGATAGTATCCACTCCCGTCTTTGCCAGTCGTTTAGTTTCTCTATGTCATATCACAATTCTTATTGGTCTGAAAATGATATCACAGATCGATGAAAAGAAATTTCTGTTGGATTATGTATTGTATCCGATGCCGCCAGTATAGTACTAATAATCGGGACCGGGTGTGGATGGATAAACAATGAAGTGTATCTCAATTGTTGGAACTGACCCTCTTGCTCCGGTGCTATTTCGGCATGGAATGCATATTTGTACAACGCCGGTCTTTTCAGAAGCAGTATGTTCGTTTTATCCTATTGATGAGGTTGTTTTGCTCACCACAGATGGCGCTTATAAGACTAATTATCACGAATCAGCGAGAAGAACGCCAAACAGCAGGCGGGTCTGGATTCCTGATGGGAAAAATGAAGCTGAGATGTGGCAGATTTTTGAGATTGTATGTTCACAGGTTGACGAGGGTGAAGATATTGTCTTTGATATTACGCAGGGATTTCGGACACTGTCTCTAGTTGCTTTCATGTCGATAGCCTACTTAAAAGAGGTAAAACAGGTTGCGTTTGCACGGGTGTTATATGGGGGGTATCATCTTCATTCAGATTCCGCTTCTGATGTGGTTGATGTACTTGATATGACTGGATTTATTGATATTCTGGACTGGATTAGTGCCGTTCATTCCTTGTTGCATCATGCAGATGGTTCATCTCTGGAGGAGATGGTGAGTAGAATCCATTCCAGTATGTATCATAAGCAGGTTAAAAAGCCTCCATTGGCACTTGCCCCCTGGGCACTTCAGGTTAGATCGTTTGCATCTGCGGTGCGGCTTTCACGACTGATAGAGGCTTGTGCATCTGCCCACCGGGTAATACAGGGACTTGATGCTGTGGGGTCTGAAGTTGAACGATTCATACCGGCACTTGTTCCTCTGTTGGATCGTATTCGTTCGCTTGAATCGTTTTCATCCCCATTTCCCAAAGAAGGTCTGACAAAGGAATACTTAGAAAAACTGCTCAGTCTTATCAGATATCAGGTTGAACGTGGGCTGTATCAACAGGCAGCTACCTTTGCCAGAGAGTGGATGGTATCAGTTCTCATTCTAACTCATGGGGAGTATAAACAGGTGTGGCTGAGAAGAGAGATTCGCGATGACGTGGAGCAGGCAATAGGTGGCGCTCTCATTCGGATTCAGGGTGGACCTTATGAACGCGGTAGATTATCAGACTGGTTTGAGGAACTTACTACATGGGAGGAGCTAACGGTAATCTGGAGCAGGGTATCAGGATTGCGAAATGATCTTGCCCACTGCGGTATGCATGAAGAGCCAAAAAAGGGTAGTAGTAAGATAATCGGACAGATTGAACGGCAGAGCAGGGATATCATCCAGGATTTGGAACAATTTTTAGAGATTTGTACTGCATTGTGCCATAATGGAAGATATGGTACTTGATATCATGGGTCTCTTTTTTACAATTTTTTTATTTTTGGTGTTTTATATTGACATTGGGGATAAAGCACTTTTTATGGAATTTCATCGGTATTTCAGAGTACATTTTCATATTAGCAAAACCCTGGTTAAACCAACCTGTTTGTCATGAATATGGATCCTCATTTTCAAGATTGAGCCTGATGCCTTGCATCATCGCGTTTTATTTGTATCAGAAAACAATTTTTGCAAATCTGTTTTTTTGGGGGTTACCGGAAGATAAATTATTAGATATAAACATGCCAGATAGAATCTGGCAGTAGATTTGGTTATTCATTGGATTAATGCTCTAAACAGACTTATGTTCTTATAAGAAACCTCATCAGGGATCTGGTATAATCATACATAAACATCATGACCATACCCATTATTGATCTTTTTCTTCATCTTGATCAGTTTCTTGGAACAATGGCCATAGAACTCGGCTTGTTAATTTATCTGGTACTTTTCATTATTATTTTCTGTGAAACCGGCTTTGTCGTAACCCCGTTTCTGCCTGGCGATTCTCTTCTTTTTATATCCGGAGCTCTTGCTGGAAGCGGAGTTTTGAATCTGCCAGTTCTCATTCTGGTAATTGCCATTGCTGCAATCATCGGTGATAGTGTTAATTTCTGGATTGGGAGATTTTCAGGGGCAAAAATTATGAAAGGGCGCTTTTCTGCATTTATTAAAGTTGAATGGATAGACTATACCCGTGAGTTTTATGATAAGTGGGGTGGGGTAACAATAGTATTAGCACGATTTGTGCCCTATATACGAACTTTTGCTCCTTTCCTTGCCGGTATCGGCGATATGAACTACCGGGTATTTCTATTATATAATATTCTTGGCGGTGTTTTGTGGACTGGAGGAATTGTTCTTTGTGGGTATATCATTGGTAATATCCCTTTTGTACAGGAGAATGTCAGTATCCTGATGTGGATTGTTCTCTTTATCTGTCTCTTCGCTGTCGGGATGGTCATTAAGGCGCTCATTCAGGTGGTGATGCATAAAAGTGAGAACTAAACCCTGGTTTTAGTCATTGTTTCCCATGCAAATGACCACGTTAAATATTTCTTTATGTTTGTTTTTGTACGTTCATGAGAAACGCAGGTATGACCAATCACACTAAAAATTTGTTATTCCTTGGCAAAATATAGGTTACAATGGCATTTTCCATCTTTTCGAATTTCATCCTTGTGATACACACAGGGGCAGATGATATCTTTATCTTTTTCGTGATCTCCACTGCGAATTCGACAGGGGCAGTACTGTTCCCCATACTTTTCTTCGTTTCGAACAAGTCCTTTCAGAACTGTTTCGAGTTGTTTTGTATTTGAATTGAGAAAAAAACCGTTTTCATCTGCATATTTCTGAACTACTTCTCTCATCTTGTCAGTATTGATATCATTCATGGTAATTGTTCTATGTTTAGTGTAATAATCTTTCGTTTATGAGGATATTTGTATCTGTTATTCCACTAATATATACGGCCATTGAGAGAACATTTCTCTGCAGACCAAACAAACTGGTAACATTTTTTCTTGAACGGTTAGGGTTTGCCTCTTTGTTATATTTCCTGTTTTTGCTACATTTTTATCAGAGGCATCAATAGTTACCATATACTGCCTGGCAGTCATGAGAGACTCTTGAAAGTATCCAATACTTTCAAGTGTGCGTGGCATTTCTCCAGGGTCAGGCATTCATGCTTTTGTGTGATTGTGATAATAATTAAGTACTTTATTGTATACCCATTAGCTGATTTCCGGGAGAATGCGTGTTAGGAGTTTTTGGTATGTCGTTATGACGTCTCCTTTATCCTGCCGGTATACATCTTTGTCAAGTGACTCACCTGTTTTAGTATCCCACAACCGCATTGAATCCATACTAATCTCATCACCTAGTATTATCACTCCCTTACATCGTCCAAACTCAAGTTTAAAGTCTATAAGTGAGATGCCGTATCCTGCAAAAAAATCAATAAGGATTGTGTTAATCCGGCGTGTTGTCTCTTTTATCCGGGATAATTCATCAGGGGTCAGAATGCCGAGACCACAGATTATATCGTCATTCATCATTGGATCCCCCCGAATGTCATCTTTATAGTCGATTGTAATTATTGGAAACTCAAATATCGTTCCTTCTGATATAGGGTATCGGCGGACCATTGATCCTGCTGCCCGGTTCCTGATAATTATCTCAAGGGGGATCATGGAGAGATGTTTAACCCGCATTGTGATGGTATCATCCATCCTGATAAAATGAGTTACAATTCCATGGCCAGCAAGCAGTTCCATAAAAAAAGCTGATGCAGCTGCATTAAATCGCCCTTTATCCTTTAGGATATCGTGTTTTTCGCCATTAAATGCAGTAATGTCGTCACGAAAGACAACAATAAGTTCATCTGGTTGTGAAGTCTGATACAGGGTCTTTGCCTTTCCCTGGTATAATGGTTCATTGTGCATTATTAGTCCCCAAGTGGTATATTTCTCTGGAATGGTGTGTAATAAGGTCGGATAGTCTATCTGAATACCATTTTTTTCTGATGTATTCAGGATAAATACAGAGTCTTTCCTGCAACTGGGTGTCTCCAATAAGTGACTGGATTTCTTCAATCTGTGGCCATGGATGTTCGGGGTTTACATAATCAATAGTGACTGGTGATATTCCCCCGAGATCGTCAACGCCAAACGGGATGATATCAGCAACATTAGCCAGATTTGGTGGTATCTGTATGGCTATATCTGGTTGAAGAATTTCTTTTGCCATAGTCACCGTATCGGTGATACACTTTAATTCAGCAGGTTTCATCTCTTCCATATCTGTTCCTTCTTTAGGACAGAAATTCTGGATGATAACCTCCTGAATATGATGATACCTGGTGTGGAGATCTCTGATGACATGGAGTGATTCCTCTCTGTCATCTTGTTTCTCTCCGATACCGAGTAAAAGACCGGTAGTGAATGGTATCTTCTGTCTTCCGGCTTCAGCTATCATCTCAATTCGTACTTCCGGTTTTTTTCCTGGTGAATTATGGTGGGCAGGAATATCCGCAGTCGTCTCAAGCATCAGTCCCATACTTGCATTTACTTCTTTAAGTCGTTTCATTTCAGAAGGACTGATAATTCCTGCATTTGTATGAGGAAGGATGCCCAATGTGATAGCTTTCTTGCAGACATCATAACAGTAATCAAGAATTGATTCATATCCCATTGGGAGAAGAAGACTGCTAAATCCAGGTTCTTTTTCAGGTCTCTCTCCAAATGTCAGTAATGCTTCTGTGCAACCTGTTTTATGACCGAGCATCAGTATCCGGGTAACCTCACGAGGATCCATGAGTGCATCCTTTCCTACTGGTCTTTTAAAGGAGCAGTACCCACACCGGTTATGACAGACATGTGTGAGGGGCAGAAAGACATTGCGTGAGTATGTGATAACACGGCGGTGCATATCGATATAATTAAGCTCTCTCGTGATAAAGATATGACATCTCGTATTCTGGATATAGATGGATATCTGTTTTACAGGTGAATGAGATTATAGTGCCATGCATAACGTCTTCTTAGAATCAAAGTGAAACAGCGGTTATTTAGAAGGCGTAGCCTTGCTTATCGCACTATTTAGATTAAGGCAGACCTTTCAAAAAGTTTGGCCATTAACTATACAATTTGCAGAATAAAAAAAAATACAAAATCAGGATTGACTCCCTGTTGATTAGCGTTGATTATATGGGTTCAGACAGAACCAGTATGTACGATGCGTATTCCGGTAATTATCCCATTCAAACCAGCAAACCCTAAGACCCGGCTCTCTCATATTCTCAGTCAGGATGAACGCGAACGCTTTGCAGGAGCTATGCTTGCAGATGTACTGGACGCGGTCCTGAGAGCCGGGTGTGAACCGATAATCCTTGCAACAGAACCATACTCATACCATGGGATTGTTGTTCAGGTCTCGACAGAGGGACTTAATGCCGCTCTGGATTCAGCAATGTCACAATATGGCGGACCAGTAGCAATTATCATGGCAGATTGTGCTTTAGTATCTCCTGAAGCGGTCAGGCGTCTTATCTCTGGTGATGAGATGATGGCGGTTGTTCCCGGGCGGGGTGGTGGAACCAACGCTATATTTATGAGACAAGGGAAGCTATTCAAAGCTCATTATTATGGGCAGAGCTACTGTAAACACATCACATTTGCGAAAGAAACCAATATTTCGTATGAGATAGTGGATTCATTCAGACTTCATGTTGATATAGATGAAGAAGAGGATCTTGTCGAAGTATTTCTTCATACAGAGGGAAATGCGAAGCAAATGCTGGAATATATTGGATTTAAATTACTCGTGACTCATGGCCGTGTAGGGATTGGCAGATAAACTCTATCTTTTTAGTATTGTAAAATACCATCTGATATTATATGAAGATACTATCAGCACTGGTACTGATTGGCATCTGCCTGACAGGACTGGTTGTTATATTGCCGGCAGATACTGCTGGTGACTGGTATGAGAAAGGTCTTTTAGCGTTACATAATGCCTCATATGAAGAAGCCTTTTTTGATTTTAATGAATCTTTGCGTATCAATCCTACGAGTACCTGGACTCATTATCAGATTGGTGAGGCATACTGGGCATCTGGCAATCCACAGGAAGCAATCCTGTCCTATCGTACAGCATCTGAGGCAGATGAATCAAATGGGTGGGCCTGGTATGGAATTGGAAAGACAAGCTCCTTCTTTGGAGATCTCAACACCGCAGAAAAGGCCTACAAAAAATCGTTATCAGTAGATCCTCTCAATTCCTGGGCTTGGGTCGGTTTAGGTGATCTGTATCTGAAAAAAGGGGGTTATATCGAAGCAGCACAGGCATATGGATCTGCAGTGGTAACTGATCCCACCAATAGTGAGGCCTGGAAGAAAAAGGGACGGTATCATGATGAATTAAAACAATATGGATCTGCAATTCAGTCGTATCAGTATGTGACAACCCTTGATCCGGATGATTTCTGGGGTTGGTTTTCTCTGGGATCTGCATTCCGGGATGCTGGTATGTTCACTGATTCACAGAAGGCTTTTATTCATGCGTATGATCTCAATCCTGATCTGTTTTCAAATACTATATTAGGATGGGGGACAGTTTATGGATTGACTGGCGGATATGCATCTTAAACAGCCTCTGGAATGTTGGCAACAGTATACTTAATGTATACTCCAGATTCAGACCATCTGTAAACAGGAGACTCTGCCATGTCTATGGTGGCGTTCTTCTGGTAGTATCTAGCCTGTTTCGTGCTATTGTTCCCATAAACAGGCATTCATCAGGGGATATCTGTTCGATCCCCACAAAATCTCCGGTCCGGACATTAAGTCCACGGACAATTACCATCGGGACAGATTCATCTGCTTCTCCCATCAGTAGTTCAGCCGCAGAAGAGACATTATCGGCGATGGCTCGTCTGGTAACTTCAAGACGCCGGCCAAAGAGATCGGTACGCCCCCGTTCGTCACAGACTGCCTCCATTCCTGAGCAGCCGATAGCAATTGCACTGCATCCATATCGCATCGGATGTGTCCTGCTGTCAGCTATGATGACACTTACCTGAACCTGACAGGTATTAAAGATATGAGTTCTGATTGAGCATGCGCTTTTGTCAGGATCCTCTGGAAGAAGAACAACATGGCCTTTGGGTGCATTTGATTCATCTGCCCCGGCGTTTGGAAGCAATGTTCCCTGTTTCATACAGAGGAGAAATCCATCGATTCCACCTACAATTGAATCTGATTCGCTGAGTACTACCTCAGCAAGAGACGGGTCCATATGGTACTTATTAGCATACCAGTATGCCTCTTCGGAGGGGTTGATATCAGACAGTCGAATTATTCTGCCCTCAGCGGTCGCCAATGCAGATTCAGCAATAACAAGGATATCACCATCTCTGAATTTTAGATTTGGATCTGTATCACCTGCAGCAGATGCAATCTCTGCGATATCATCACCATCAACAATAATTCGTGTCGGAATGCCGAGTAATATAAGAGACCTGGTTAACATATCCCTTCCATCTCAGTAAATACGCGGATAAGATCGCGAGTCTCAGAAACATCATGGGTTCGTATCATCTGTGCACCCTTGAGAAGAAGACTCATGGTAACTGCAAGCGTTCCTGCAAGGCGGTTATCAGGTGTTCTTCCAGTCAGGTCTCCAATAAAAGATTTACGTGATACTGCTGCCAGAAGTGGTCTGTTAAACTGTTTTAGTTCACCGAATTTTCTGCAAAGTTCCCAATCGGCGCTTGCAGTCCGTTCTGTAATCCAGCGCCCAATACCGGGATCGAGAATATATTCTTTTATTCCCGCGTCCTGACAGCGAAGAGTAATTCCCTGCAATAGGGAACAGGTTGCAGAAAATGATAGACTATCCCCTGGAATTTTTCCACTGGCCATTGCAATAACCGGAAGACCGGCATCCGCTGCAAGAGACGCAAGATGAGAGTTTTTCAGTCCGCTGATGTCATTTAACGCATGAATGTCGTAGGAGAGGCATGCTTCAAAGACTGAGGGAATCATTGTGTCAACAGAGAGGGTAATGCCTGTTCCCTGCACTTGTAAAAGAGCATCAATCATACGTCTTTTTTCTTCTTCCTCTGAAATTGGATGGCTGCCAGGAGCTGTACTTCGTCCACCGATATCAATTATGTCTGCTCCGTCATGAATCATCTTTTCTGCAGTATGCAGAATTTTCTGCACCGGAATATACGATCCACTAAAAAAAGAATCAGGGCTTGTATTGATGATCCCCATCAGTACCGGATATCCGGTACCAACCGTTACGGTATGTATTGTACAGGTTTGCATGCATGTATCATTGCGGTACGATAGGTATTTTCCATCAAAGTTGCGATCGTCATTGGTCCAACACCCCCTGGAACTGGTGTAATTGCTCCAGCAATTGCCATAACTCCTGCATAGTCTACATCTCCACAGAGTTTACCATTTACATAATTTATCCCGACATCAATGACAGTTGCACCAGGCTTAATAATGTCAGCGGTGATGAGTCCTGGTCGCCCTGCTGCAGTTATCACGATGTCAGCATGCCGTGTGTAATAAGGGAGGTCTCTGGTTTTACTATGGCAGACTGTTACAGTAGCATCTGCATTGGTAAGAAGTGCAGCCATGGGTTTTCCAACATCAATGCTCCGGCCAATGACAACAACATCAGCACCTGCAAGTGGTATCTTATATTCATTGAGAATAGACATCACACCAGTAGGAGTACAGGGGGTAAGACCTGGTATCCCAGCAACAAGATTCCCGATGTTATGGGTATGAAATCCATCAACATCCTTGTCAGGGCGAACTGCTTCTAAAACCTGATGTGTATCGATATGATCCGGAAGAGGAAGCTGGATAAGGATGCCATCGATTTCCGTATCTGCATTAAGTGTCCGTATACGACGTAATAGATCCTCGGTTGTGGATGTTATTGGAAGTTCCAGCCCCACTGAATGGATTCCAACCTGCTCACAGGCCTTATGTTTCATACGGACATACATCTGTGAACCTGGATCTGTACCGACAATGATTGTTGCAAGATGAGGCATGAGATTATTCTCCTGGATATCATCTTTAAGCAGTTCCAGTCGTTGCTGTGAGAGAGCTTTTCCATCAAGAATCATGGACTGACTTCCGGAAAGATAGTGTATCGGGAGGCCATCGTCTCCACCTCGCCTCTAACTTCATCCTGCAGTTTTGCATTGGAAGAATCTTTAAGTACACGCGATATCCAGTCACCAATGCAACGCATCTCTTCTTCTTTCATGCCCCGTGAAGTGACTGCCGGTGTCCCTACTCTTAGACCACTCGTGACAAACGGACTTTTCTGTTCATTTGGTATGGTATTTTTGTTTACGGTAATTCCTGCTTTACCAAGAGCGTTCTCAGCTTCCAAACCGGTAAGTCCCAGATTTGTCAGATCAAGAAGGCATAGATGGTTGTCAGTTCCACCTGATACCAGTCGAAAGCCGTTATCTGTCAGGGTTTCTGCAAGGGCGCGTGCATTTGTTATAACCTGCTTTGCATAGGTTTTAAATTCTGAGGTTGCTGCCTCTTTGAAGCATACCGCCTTTGCAGTTATGGTTTGCATCAATGGACCACCTTGCATTCCAGGAAATACTGCTTTGTCTATAGGTTTTGCCCATTCCTCGTCACAGAGGATAAATCCACCTCTGGGCCCCCGCAATGTCTTATGGGTTGTTGAGGTTGTAAAAGTGGTAAAACCAACAGATGTCGGGTGAAGACCTGAAGAAATAAGTCCTGCAATATGTGCAATATCTGCAAGACAGTATGCACCAACATCCTCTGCAATTTCACCAAAGGCCTTAAAGTCTATTTCGCGTGGATATGCACTTGCTCCACAGATAACTATTTTTGGCTTAACCTTTCTGGCCATTTCATGAATCTGGCCATAGTCCATCACTTCAGTCTCTAAATCGACACCATATTGATGTGCCTCATAAATAATGCCAGAGAAATTGACAGGAGATCCATGCGAGAGGTGCCCTCCCTGTGAAAGGTTCATTGAGAGAATTTTGTCTCCTGGTTTGAGAGTGGCAAAATACACCGCCATGTTTGCCTGAGATCCTGAATGAGGCTGAACATTGGCATGTTCTGCGCCAAAGAGACCACAGACACGATCTCTTGCGAGATTCTCAGCCATATCATGAAATATGCAGCCCCCATAATATCGCTTGCCTGGATATCCTTCTGCGTATTTATTGGTCATGATGGAGGCATTAGCAGTAAGAACCGCCTGGCTCACCAGGTTTTCTGAGGCTATTAGTTCAATACCTGTCATCTGTCGGTTTTTTTCTTGTTCTATGATAGATGCTATCTCAGGATCGATTGTTTGAAGATATGACATGTGCATACAAATTACGTTTGTTCTGGTAATATAGTTTCGAGTTATCCTAAATCACCAAACAGGATCTCAATTATTAGCCCTATACCATTATGGTATGCTAAATGCATGTTAACAGAAATAGTATCGAGGTCTCTCCGTTAAAAAATAAAAAAGGATTATCACATGATAAGGCATATGGCACCTTTGTTTCAGGTACCAGATGCATGGAATGATATATCTGTATGGTCATGCCCGTTTTTGTCTGAATTGTCTGGATTATCAGAAATACAGGCGAATGTTTATATTTTTGATGATAATGTATATATTACGGCTGTAAATTTTTTGTACAGATGACGATGTTTCAGGTCCTGCATGGAGAGGTGATTGTTATGGGAGATGAGAGGGATACTAAACCAGATGAGATAAATGACAAGATACAGGAGATGAGTATCAGGATTAATGAGATTGATGCACTTGTAAGAGGTATGATTGAAGAAATGCTGGATCTTAAGGCAATTGTCATGAAGATGCTTAAGGATCAGCGCAACACCCCGATAATTCGGGAAATTCCAAAAAAATCGGATGCCCTTGGAACTACAGATAATCCTGATATTACTGAGAAAGGAAAAGAAAAGGTACTTCCTCTGCCAGATCCTCCTATACCTACTCCACCTGTCAGGCAAGAAAAAATTTTTTTAAAGATGCAACCAGATGGAACTCTCAAGCCAGAACAGGATTACGGAGAAGATATTATCGTTGCTTCTGCATATAGTTCAGGAAAAGAGTCAAAGAAGAAAGGTAGAATTTCACCTGGTGACGATTCAAATCTTATCATTGCAGAGGATGAATAACCTCAATCACGATGTTCTGGTGCCCTGCCTGTGTTATACATCAGTCAACTGGAGATAGATAATTTCAAGTCTTTCGGTAGAAAGACCTTAATTCCGTTTTTTGAAGGTTTTACTATCATTTCTGGTCCAAATGGATCGGGAAAAAGTAATATCATAGACAGTATACTTTTTGTGCTGGCTCTCTCAACATCACGTAATCTGCGTGCAGAAAAGCTTACAGATTTGATAAATCTTAATACCGGCAGAAATACTGCTGAAGTCACAATAACCTTTTCAGATGGAACTACGATAAAACGCAGGATAAAACAGACTCGTAATGCATATTATAATTACCTTTTTCTGAATGGAAAGTCCTGCAGACAAGGGGATTTACTGGAGTTTCTGGCGGCACATGGCATAGTTCCGCATGGGTATAATGTCGTTATGCAGGGGGACATTAACCGGATCATTGAGATGAGTGATCTGGACCGCAGGAAAGTGATAGATGAGATTGCTGGTGTTGCAGAGTTTGATGCAAAAAAACAACTTGCTCATGAAGAACTGAATATTGTCAGAGGCAAGATAGATCTTGAGACGGCTTTACTCGAGGAGCAGAAACTGAGACTGGCAAAACTTGCAAAAGAAAGGGAATCTGCTCTTACGTACTCCTCCTGGAAGGATAAACTGGACTATTTTGGCAAGTGTCTTCATGCAGCAGAGGTATCCGATAAAGTCCATGCGATACGGGATCTTGAAGAAACTATAGAAAAAGAAGCACAAAATCTTCAGAAACATAAAGATGATCTTGCCTGGGCAGAACATGAGCGGGACTTCTTGCGTGGGGATATTGCAACTATTGATCGTGAGATTCAGGAAAAGAGTGGTAGTGACTATATGGTCCTCTTAAACAGGATTGCAGAGGCAAAAGCATCAATAACACAGGCTGAGAGATCCATATTACGCTATAATGAAGAGAAAGAGGCTCATGAGAGACAATTAAATGAGACTTATACTGCAATCAAACGGTATGAGGAGAAGATAACAGAACTATCTGGTAAGTTACGTGAACTCTCGATTGACAGGACTAATCTGGCGATGGGATTATCTGCTGTTGAGAAAGAGAGTAATAATCTTGAGAAAGAGATCCTAAAAGAACGCCAGGATTTTGAAGTAGATGAAAAACGCCTCTCAAATATCAGAGATGCAATTTCAGGAAAAAAAGAGGCGCGTTCAGAACTGCTTAGTCAACAAAATCTGTTTATTGAACAGAGCCGGACGAGATCTGCAGAAAAAGATCGTCTTGAGACACGTTTCGTTACATTACAGAAAAATGTAGCAGATTTTGAGCATGAATGTAGTGAGTATAAAGATGTACTTAACAAGAAACTATCAGCCAAGAAAGATCTTGATGGCATTATTACTTCCTATGATACTGATCTGTATATCAAGCGCGATACTGCTGAATCCCTCCACCGGGAGATTCGGACCTTACAGTTTGAGATTCAGAAGATAGAAGCACAGTATCATGCCCAGGGAAGACATGGTAAGGCTCTTGAAGCTGTTTTAAAGATGGATGGTGTATACGGGACGATAGCGGATCTTGGCCGGTGCAGACCTGAGTACGCCAACGCGCTCAATACAGCAGCAGGTGGAAGATTATTCTATGTTGTTGTCAGGGATGACACGGTAGCATCTGATGCAATCAGGTACCTGCAGGAGTACAATCTTGGGAGAGTGACATTTCTCCCACTCAATAAACTACGTTCACCGGTAAATCCACCACTTTCAGATCCTGATATCATTGCGTATGCAATTGATCTGCTCGATTTTAAGATTGAATTTGTAGATGCATTCAGGGTGGTTTTTGGTGGCACAGTCGTCATTGATACTCTTTTACATGCCCGACGAAAGATGGGTCAGTACCGTATTGTCACGAGTGATGGATCATTACTTGAGAAGAGTGGATCGATGACTGGTGGGAGCACAAAAAAAGAGGTAAAAGGGTTTGGAGCAGTTTTGGGAGATGACCTTACTCAGATGACAATCAGACTGAAGAACCGTACAGAGGAAGAAGAATGTGTTCTAGAGGCGATTGGAGAGATATCACGTGCACGTGAAAAAGCCCATCAGGAGCGTATGCAACTTGAACAGGATATCATCAGAACACAGGCGATGTTTGATGAGAGCTTACGACAGCAAAACGCCTTGCACACTGAGGTACAGTCAGTACAAATCGAGTTAGAGGGTTACAATGCCATCACTATGAATGGTGCTTTGGAACTGGCAAAAGTAGAGGATGGAGTAGATGTCCTTAACAAGGAGATAGAAGAGATGAACCTGGAAATAAAAGGGATACATCGCCGGTTAGAGGAGACTGGCATTCCACAACTACTGGATTTGATTGATGAGAAGAGGATTTTAAAAGCTGAGAGTGAACGGCGTCTGAAAAATAAGGATCAGGAGATCTCAGATAATAATATGGAGAAACAATTTTCTGAGCGGAACTGCGATGATAAAAAGGCGCGAATGGAGGAGATAAAAAGGCAAAATGAACGGATAGATGCAGAAATTGTTTGCGCAGAGAAGGAGATTGTCGATATGAAACATGAAATTGGTTGTATCGAGAGGCTTAAAGCGCAACAATCACAGGAGATTGCTGATCTCCAGGAAAAGCGGGATACTCTGGTTGAACAGATCGATGAATATGAGAAGAAGATAACTGAACATTCCCGCAGGTGTGATCGTATCCTGATTACTATTGAGACACTTAGTGCCCGTAAAGATGAAATGAACGCAGAACTTCTGATATTGGAAGGGGAAAATGATCTGGTGGAGGTTACTCTTACCAGGGATGAGATTTTAAGTGGAATGAAAGAAGCAGATGAGACACTCGCAAAGATTGGTCCGGTGAATCTCTGTGCTATTGAAGAGTATGATCTTGTACAGAAACTGGCAAGTGACCGAGAGGAGAAGTTGTCTGTCCTTTCACATGAGCTTGAATCGATTCGTGACAGGATTGAGAGTTTTACCAGGATGAAGTATGAAGCTTTTATAAAAGCATATCATGGGATCAATGATAATTTCAGAGAGGTATTTGCACGGTTAACCAGTGGGAGCGGGGAGCTGAAGCTTGACAATCAGGAGGATCCATTTGCTGGAGGTCTCTCGTTTGCAGTCCAGCCCCGTGATAAGAAAGTTCATCTTCTCTCTGCACTTTCGGGTGGAGAAAAATCTCTGACCACATTAGCCTTTATCTTCTCTATTCAGAAGCATATTCCAGCACCCTTTTACGCATTTGATGAGGTTGATATGAATCTGGATGGATCGAATGTCGAACGGATTGCTGATATGATACGGGAACTTGCATCTTCGTCTCAGTTTATCAATATATCACTTCGAAAACCGATGATCGATGCAGCAGACCGAATTATTGGCGTTACCATTCGTCCTGATAAAAGTACACTCGTAACAGGGATTATCGCAGATGCCCCCACAGATAATTGATGACCCGTTAAAAATTCTGGTTGGCCTGGCAGAAAGAGGGGAAATTGATCCCTGGAATATTGATATACTGGATGTCTGCGATAAATTTTTTACTGAACTTGAGTCACAACGTGCTCTTGATTTGCGTATATCCGGTCGTGCACTTTTTTATGCTGCAACATTGCTTCGTATCAAATCTGAGTATCTTGATGGTCCACAACAACCGGAAATGCTCTTTGTTGAGGAAGGGGATGAACCAGAAATAGATGTTTTCTTTAATTCTCAATCCATCCGAGCAGGAAATCCAATGGATCAACTCGAACATGAGATAGTACGCCGGCTTGATCGTAAAGGGATGCGGAAACAACCGATAACAATCTATGATTTGATTACTATTCTGAGGAATGCTGAGAAGGAAGATCGCCGTCGTCAGCGTGAATCAGGATCCCGGTTTTGTGATTCGTATTATGCTGATGATATTGTAAGTATTGCGCATGAAGAGAGCTTTTTTCATCTGACTGATACCGTCTTTGAGAGGTGTAATGAGATGTTTTCAAGACAGGATACGATACTTCTTGATAATCTTGCACAAGAGATTGGGTGGCCGCGGTCACAGGTGTATATTCCGTTGCTCTTTTTAATGCATGAAGGTATGATAGATATCTGGCAGGAAGAGTGCTTTTCTGATCTCTTCATTGGTAAAGCATCTTCATTGGATAGGGTTTGATATTTTTTCATAAATCTGCGCCATACAATGAGACTATCTATGCAAAGTATAAAAAAATCGCGGAATTGCATAATTATCTAATTTAAAAGGATAATTGGATTTTAAATTTAAAATGATAAAGGCAATCTGTATTTTATTGCAAAAATTGCAAATCCAGGGAATATTCAGGGCTGATGATGCAATGAATCCTGTGTGTACAGACAAGGATAACAATAAGGTATATATATGTACCAATTCAACTTTGATATCCCAAGGTGGAGAATCAATTAAGACCTTTAGTTAGGTTTTTGATTCTGACGTTAGCGAGTACTGGTGATGTGGACATTTGTTTATCACCCGTTTAATATCCGATAAGTGTGCTTTTTGCAATAATTCTGGTTGATCCTGCCAGAGGCCACTGCTAT
>Ga0268279_1000762_pt1 | contig 19621 bp, 19 predicted proteins | sample saktaG_6_FD_190142 | JGI IMG/M metagenome (GOLD analysis project Ga0268279, IMG submission 190142) | Saline water microbial communities from Sakinaw Lake, British Columbia, Canada - sak_2010_1_5_80m | ecosystem: Environmental > Aquatic > Non-marine Saline and Alkaline > Saline ...
AGTTGAAAGACTTCGGGCTTGTTTTCAGTTCAAACCAGAAGGTGTCTATGGGCTCAAAATCCCAGCCGAACATCAAGATATTTGAATATAAGAAAGACGTAATCCCGCTGGCGGGCGACTGGAACGGCGATAAAAAGTCAAAGCCCGGTTTGTGGCAGTCCGACGGGTATTTTGCCATCGATAAAGACGGCGACGGCCGGCTGGTTGAATTGGGACCTTTTGGTTATTCGACCGATGTGCCGCTGGCGGGCGACTGGAACGGCGACGGCAAAGATGAGATCGGCGTATACCGGCCGTCTGATTACTGTTTTTACCTTGACTACAATGGAGACGGCGCCTGGGACGGGGGTAACGGCGATAAAAAGCTGGGTCCTTTAGGCTTCGATTTTAAAGATATACCCGTTACAGGGGATTGGAATGGCGATGGGAAGGATGAAATAGGGGTCTGGCGCCCGGCAGACCAGTGTTTTTACCTTGATGCCAGCGGGGACGGTAAATGGGATGCCGCAGAAAAAGATATTAAATCGGGTCCACTGGGCGAAGTCGGTGACGTCCCCCTGTCCGGCGATTGGAACGGCGACGGCCGGGATGAAGTTGGATTCTGGGAGCCGGACAGCCGGTATTTCTACATAGACAACGATCGGGATGGTAAATGGGACGCCGATAAAGGCGACCTGAAGTTGGGTCCGTACGGCGAGAGCTACGATACACCCGTCGGGGGCAAATGGGATGGCGGCAATAAAGACCTGGTGGGTGTCTGGGATCCGTACACCCGGCTTTTCCATTTGAATACAGGTGGAGATGGCAAATGGGGTGACGGTCCGGGCAACATCGAATTGAATGTAAAGAGGTGATAATGACAAGCCTGGCTGATAAGCTCGAAGAGAAATCCGCGATGATCGGGATAATAGGCATGGGTTATGTCGGACTGCCCCTGGCGTTAGCCTACACCAAGGCCGGATTTAAGGTGACAGGCATTGATATACAGCAAAAGCGGGTTGATCTGGTAAACAGGGGGAGCTCATTCATCACCGGCATAAGCGACAAACAGATCAGCGCGCCGGTAAAGGCCGGTAAGCTGAAAGCGACAACCGACCAGGCAAAACTCAAGGAGGCCGATGCGATCCTGATCTGCGTCCCCACCCCGTTGACCAAAACCAGGGACCCCGATTTATCCTATGTTATCAGTGAAGCCAAACAAATCGCGAAGTATATGCGTCCCGGGCAGCTTATCGTGCTGGAGAGTACGACCTATCCCGGCACAACCAGCCAGGTAGTCTTGCCCATCCTGCTTGGCTCGGGGCATAAATTGGATAGAGATTTTTACCTGGCTTATTCCCCTGAGAAGGTAGACCCGGGCAATGTAAAGTATGGTATCAAGAACACCCCGAAATTGGTGGGCGGCGTCACTAAAATGTCGACAGAGATGGCGGTGCTGCTATATTCGCATGTGGCAAAGAGGGTGGTGCCGGTGGCCAGTCCCGAGGTCGCGGAAATGACCAAGATATTTGAGAATGTCTTCCGCAGCGTCAATATCGCCCTGGTTAATGAACTGGCGCAATTATGTGAGAGGTTCCATGTCAGTGTGTGGGATGTCATAGATGCGGCCGCCACCAAGCCTTTTGGTTTTATGCCGTTTTACCCTGGTCCGGGCATAGGCGGGCACTGCATACCGCTCGATCCTTATTACCTTGCCAATAAGGCGCGCGAACTCGATTTCCACACACGGTTCATACAGCTCGCGGCTGAGATAAACGAAGATATGCCGTACTACGTTGCCACGCGCATCATGGAGGAATTGAGTCAACAGGGGAAGAGCCTGAAAGGCGCCAGGGTGCTGGTATTGGGAGCAGCCTACAAAAAAGATGTCAATGACGCCAGGGAATCGCAGTCGGTCAAGCTGATGCAGATACTGGCTTCGCGGGGAGCCGATGTGCATTACAACGATCCGCTCCTGCCGGTGATCAAATTCATGGGTGGTGAAATTACCTCGGTAGACCTGGGCAATAAAAACATCGCCTCTTTCGATTGCCTCATTATAGCCACCGCTCATAGCAGTTATAACTTCAAACAGATAGCCAGGCACTCTAAGTTACTGTTTGACACGAGGGGCGTCACCAGGGAGATAAAGTCCCGGAATATTGTCAGGTTAGGAGAGTAGAGATTGAAAAACATAGCCATCGTAGGCAGCGGCTACTGGGGCAAGAACCTGGTGCGCAACTTCGCCGAGCTGGGCGTGCTGCATACCATTTGTGATACCGACCCGTCCGTGATCGAGAAATACCGGGCGCAGTATCCCGAACTCAAGCTGTGCAGCGATTACCGGCAGGTGTTGCAGGATGATGCGGTCGAAGGCGTGGTGATCGCCGCGCCGGCGGTATTGCACCATCCCATGGCCAGGGCAGCCCTGCTGGCCGGCAAGGACGTCTTCGTGGAGAAGCCCCTGGCGTTAAAAGTAGACCAGGGCTATGAGCTGGTCGAGCTGGCGGAGCAGCAAAACCGCATCCTAATGGTCGGCCACCTGCTGGAATACCACCCGGCCATCCATAAACTCAAGGAGATGGTAGATAAGGGTGAACTGGGCAAGATCGATTACATCTACTCCAACCGGCTCAACCTGGGCAAGCTGCGCACCGAGGAGAACGTCCTCTGGAGCTTCGCCCCGCACGACATTTCCGTGATGCTGCTGCTGTGCGGCGAGATGCCGCTGGAAGTATCAGCCCATGGCGGCTATTACCTGCACCGCGACATAGCCGATGTCACCATGACCACCTTCAGCTTCAAGAGCGGCATCCGGGCGCACATCTTCGTGAGCTGGCTCAACCCCTACAAGGAGCAGCGGCTGGTGGTGGTGGGGGATAAACGCATGGCGCTGTTTAACGATACCGAGCCGAAGGACAAGCTGCTGGTGTACGATCATGAGATCGAGTGGATCGACCGGAAGCCGGTGCCGCACCCAAAGCAGGCGCACGCCGTGGAGATACCGTCCACCGAGCCTCTTAAACTGGAATGCCAGGATTTTATCGATTCCATCAGGACACGCGGCAAACCGCGGGTGGATGGCAGGAAGGGCCTGCAGGTGCTGGAAGTCCTTTCCCATTGCCAGAGGTCCCTTGAAGAGAACGGCAGGTTGATAAAATGCGGGGTGGAAGAGAAGGGCTATTTCGTCCACGAGACCGGCCTGGTGGAGGAGCCGCTGGAGATCGGCAGAGGTTCGAAGATCTGGCATTTCTCGCACGTCATGCCCGGTGTCAAGATCGGCGAGGGCTGCAATATCGGGCAGAACGTTTACATAGCCAACGGTGTAGTGATCGGCAATAATGTCAAGGTACAGAATAATGTGTCCGTATTCGAGGGCGTTACGCTGGAGGACGATGTCTTCTGCGGGCCGTCCTGCGTTTTTACCAACGTCATCAATCCCAGGAGCCATGTGTCGCGCAAGCATGAATACAAGAAAACGCATGTTGGCCGGGGGGCGACCATCGGGGCCAATGCCACCATAGTCTGCGGTACCGGCATCGGCCGCTACGCCTTCATCGGCGCCGGCGCCGTGGTCACCCGGGACGTGGCGGACTATGCCATGGTCTATGGCAACCCGGCCCGCCGGAACGGCTGGGTGTGTAATTGCGGCGTCAAGCTGGATTTTTCCGGTGGGGACGCCGCTGAATGCGGCGCCTGCGGCAAACGCTATAGTAAGCGGGGCGCTAAAAACGATGAAAAAGTTATGGAGGCTAAAGCATGAGCATACCCATGGTCGACCTCAAGGCGCAGTACCTGGCAATCAAGGGTGAGATCGATGCCGCCGTTCAGCGCGTTATCGAGAATTCGCAGTTTATCCTCGGCCCCGAGGTGGAGGCCTTCGAGAAGGAGATGGCCTCCTACTGCGGAACGTCTTATGCCATCGGCGTAGCCTCCGGCACCGAAGCCCTGCAGCTTGCCCTGCTGGCCTGCGGCATCGGCCCCGGTGACGAGGTCATCACCACCCCCTTCACATTCATCGCCACGGCGGAGGCCATCACACAGTGCGGCGCGGCGCCTGTATTCGTGGATATCGACCCTGTCACCTATAATATCGACCCCGGGCTGATCGAGGCCAAAATAACGCCCGGGACCCGCTGCATATTGCCGGTGCATCTCTACGGCCATCCGGCTGACATGGATACCATCATGGAACTGGCCAAAAAACATAACCTGAAAGTGATCGAAGACTGCGCCCAGGCCCTGGGCGCCTCTTACACAAGCCCCGTCATTGCGAGGAGCCCGCAGGCGACGAAGCAATCTCGTGTCGGCTCGCTCGGCGATGCCGGCTGCCTGAGTTTTTTCCCTTCCAAGGTGCTGGGCGCCTACGGTGACGGCGGCATGGTGGTCACCAGCGACGCGTCGGTGGCGGAGAAGTTGAAAATGCTGCGCAACCACGGCGCCAGGCAGAAATACTACCACCTGGTTCCCGGCTTCAACAGCCGCCTGGACGGGCTGCAGGCCGCCATACTGCGCGTCAAGCTCAAGTACCTGGATAAGTGGATAGAGCAGCGCAGGGAGAAGGCCGCCTTATATGCCAAACACCTGGGCAAGATAGCCGGCGTATCCGTGCCGCCTGAAGCGCCGGGCAACTACCACTGTTACAACTATTACACCGTCAGGCTGACCAATCCCAAAATCAACCGCGAAGCAATTCAGAAAGGCCTCAGCGCCAGGGGCGTCTCCAGCATGGTCTATTACCCCGTCTCGCTGCATCTGCAGGACGTTTATGCCGCGCAGGGCGGCAGGAAAGGCGATTTCCCCGTGAGCGAGAAGGCGCAGGACGAGGTGCTTTCCCTGCCCATTTACCCCGAGATGACCGAGGAGCAGGTGGCGCAGGTTGCGCAGGCCCTTAGAGAAGGGATTAGTTGATTAGTAAATAGTGAGTAGCCAAAACGGTTATTTGTTGTCCGTTTAAGCACAATGCTATAATCCATCGTTAGGGGCATACTATGGAAGTTGCTAAAAAGTTTATTTTGTCAAAATTCAAACTCAACAAAGACGGCGTGGATTACGAGTTTGAAACTGCCGAAGAGGGAGGATACGTAGTTCGCGTTCTATTGTACCCATCCTGTGTTTCTGAAGGCGACACATTTGAGGAAGCGCTTTCAAATATCGAGGATGCGCTTTTGGGTTGTCTCTTAACCGCTCGTGATCACAAGTTTCCAATTCCACCCCAACTGGAAACATTAATTCGTCAAACCGCCAAGTTTTAACTTATGTCCCGCAAGTTGCGTTCATTAAAAGCATTTGAATTAGTCAATGCTTTAGGCAAAGCAGGCTGGAAGCCTGACCGTCAAACGGGTAGCCATATAATCTTGGTAAAGGACGGTGCTGAGCGACCAATCCCGGTTCCTTGCCACAATAAGGCTCTTAAAAATAGTCTTCGCGACGAAATCATAAAACAGGCAGGTCTTACCCGGGAAGATTTTATTAAGCTGTTATGAAAATCATACTTGTCGCCGCCGCCCGCCCCAACTTTATGAAGATAGCACCCCTTATACGGGCCATCCGGAGGCGCAATGACGCATTCCCGGCTAACCTTATCCAGTCCCTGCTGGTCCACACCGGCCAGCACTACGATTACGAGATGTCGGAGGTATTTTTCGAAGATCTGGATTTGCCCAAGCCTGATATTTACCTGGGTGTGGGGTCGGGCAGCCATGCGGAGCAGACAGGCAAAGTCATGATCGAGTTCGAGAGCGTGCTCCTCAAAGAAAAGCCTGATTTAGTCATTGTGGTGGGCGATGTCAATTCCACACTGGCTGCAGCGCTGGCGGCAGTGAAGTTGCATATACCGGTAGCCCACGTGGAAGCCGGCGTACGCACGGGGGATATGGGCATGCCTGAGGAAGTCAACCGCCTGCTCACCGATCATATATCGGAATACCTCTTCACGACCTCGAAGTATGATGACAAGAATCTAATCAAAGAAGGGATACCTGAAAGCAGGATTCACCGCGTGGGAAATATTATGGCCGACTGCCTGATGATGTGCAGGGCGGGCGCTGAGAAATCGGATATATTGCGCAAGCTTGGCCTGCAACGCAATCAGTATGCGCTGCTTACACTGCACCGCCCTGCTAACGTCGATGATAAGAAAAAGCTGGAGTTGATATTATCAAGGGTGGAAAAAGCAGCGCAGAAAATCCCCGTTGTTTTCCCCGCCCATCCCCGCACCCGGAAAAACCTCGATGTCATTATTCCTGACCCCGTTATTGCCCCTGATAATGTCATTGCGAGGAGCCCGCAGGCGACGAAGCAATCTCAGGGCCATCTACTCATCATCCCTCCCCTGGGCTATCGCGACATGCTCAACCTCGAAATGAACGCCCTTTTCGTCATCACCGATTCGGGCGGTATACAGGTGGAGACCACCGTGCTGGGCGTACCCTGCCTGACCGTGATGGACCACCCGGTCTGGTTAATCACACACAAAGAAGGAACCAACGTGCTTGTGGGAAGCGATTGCGCCGGCCTGGAGAAGGGAGCCGATAAAATCTTAAATCCCCGGTCGGGAATCACGACTCATCGGCCGCCAAAACGGCCGGCGTTGTGGGATGGACAAACGGCGGAGAGGATCGCCACAATACTGGCCACCGTCAAATGACAATATAAAAAATTCATCATGATATAATTTATGTATTAGGAATTTCATGAAATGAGAGTACCAATTGCAAAGCCATATATAGGTGAAGAGGAAAAACAAGCAGCAAATGAGGTGCTGGAATCAGGCTGGTTAGTGCAAGGCCCGAAAGTTGCAGAGTTCGAAATGATGATCTGCGAATTTACAGGGGCTAAGTATGCAAAAGCGTTGAGTTCATGCACTACAGCCCTTCACCTTGCACTGATATCGCTGGGAATAGGGCCGGGAGATGAAGTGCTTGTCCCATCTTTTACCTTTGTAGCATCTGCGAATGCGATTGAACACACAGGGGCAAAACCAGTATTTCTTGACATTGATCCTAACGGCTTTAGTATTAACGTTAATAATATAGAAAAGTACCTGGGGCGGAAGACTGGTCAACGAGCTAAGGTGAAGGGAATCATACCTGTTCACCTGTTCGGTCTTTGCGCTGATATGAGCTCCATCATGGAGTTAGCGAAACGATATAATATCCTGGTTATTGAGGATGCTGCTTGCGCGCTGGGGAGTTACTATAAGTCCAAACATGCTGGCACATTTGGTAACGCCGGCTGTTTTAGTTTTCACCCGCGCAAACTTATCACTACCGGCGAGGGCGGCATGTTAGTCACCAACAGCACGGAAATATCTGCCGGCGTCTCAAGCTTGAGAGACCACGGCGCAGCCGTTTCTGATCTGGAGAGGCATGAAAAAGATGGTTTCTTACTTCCTGCCTTCGACAGGGTAGGCTACAATTACCGTCTCACTGATATTCAAGCAGCTATCGGCGTAGAGCAAATGAGAAAATTGCAGTGGATTATTGACAGGAGAATTGAGAAAGCGGCTAAGTATGACGAAGGGCTAAGAGATGTGGAATGTCTTCAAATACCGCATACACCGGAAGGATATAAGCATAGCTACCAGTCCTACGTTGTTGTGCTTCGTGATCCTGAGCACGTGGTTATAGACTCAAGTAAACTTGAAAAATTTCACAATGCTCGCGACACAATAATGGCAAAACTTGCAGAGAAAGGAATTGCCACCAGGCAGGGGACTTCTGCAGTGCACAGGTTGGGTTACTACCGGAAAAAATATGGTTTAAAAGATGATGATTTCCCGATTTCTCTTCAGGCTGAGTGCCTTTCAATCGCTCTTCCCTTATACCCGCAAATGACGGATGAAGAACAAGACTATGTAATAAGAAACTTACGTCAGGTGGTCAAAGAATTATCATTTTTACGAGTGGGCAGATGATTCACGAGACGGCCAGGCTTTATGGCAACAACACAATCGGAGATAACTGCTGGTTGCTCGAGGATGTTATCATCGGGTATCCAGATGCCGAGATACTCAATGAAATAAAAAAGCGTGGTCTTAAAACCGAAGATCATGACTTCGCCGGGGCAACGATTCAAGCAAATGCTCTGATAAGGTCCGGTACCATCATCTATTGCAAGGTGAGTATAGGTAGAAACTTCCGCTCCGGGCACCGCGTTCTGATAAGAGAAAACACGGTAATCGGGGAAAATGTACTTATCGGCAGTAATGTAATAATCGAGGGACACGTCGTTATCGGAAACAATGTGAGCATTCAAAGCAATGTCTATATCCCCACGAATTCTGTTATCGATGATTACGTTTTCATTGGCCCCAATGCGGTACTCAGCAACGATAAATATCCTCCCATGAGGATAATGACGAAGATGAACGGACCTATCCTACGCCGGGGCGTATCTGTGGGTGCTAACTCCACTGTATTGCCCGGCGTTGAAATTGGAGAAGGAAGCATGGTGGCGGCCGGTGCGGTTGTAGTTAAAAACGTGCCACCCTGGACCTTAGCAATTGGCATTCCCGCCAGGTTTACAGATCTGCCGGTGGAATTAAGAGTGATTAATAGACTTTAGGTTTATTTGAGGTTGATTATATGAAAGTTGGAGTTATCGGGCTTGGGGCAATGGGCCGGCAGCACACAAGAGTTTACCGGGAACTAGGTGCGGAGTTGCTCGGGATAGCCGATATCGATGAAAAATTGGCAGGGGAGATAGCTGGCACATATGGAACTCGTGCATTTACAAATTACGAACAACTTCTGGACCAGGGTTTAGACGCTGTCAGTATCGTTGTGCCTACCTTTCTGCATAACGAGATTGCGATGAAAGCCATATCGCGTAATATTAGTGTGCTTGTGGAAAAACCGATAGCTGATACTATAGAGAAGTCAAGGGAAATCATATCGCATGCCCGTGCCTCGAAAGTCTTATTGATGGTTGGCCATATCGAAAGGTTTAACCCTGCGGTTCAAAAACTTAAGGAAATCATTGATGAGGGGGTGTTAGGCGACCTGATAACCCTGTCGTCAAGGAGAGTCGGGCCGTTTGTTGAACGGGTCAAGGATATTGGCATTGTTGTAGATATTGGAACTCACGATATTGATATTGCCAGGTACATCGTCGGGACAGAGCCTGTGGAAACTTTCAGCAAGCTGCGTGGAATAAAACACCGCAAGGGGGATTGCGCATTCATCATCCTGGAATTTGAAAAAGTAACGGCCTCAATTGAGTTGAACTGGTTTACCCCCCACAAGGTCAGGAACCTGGTGGTTACCGGTACCAAGGGTATTGCCTATGCGGATTATGCTGAACAGAGTATTACTATCTACAATTCAGACTGGAAGATGGAGCCGAAGATTCAAAGCGAGGAACCCTTGCGCGCAGAATTGAGCCATTTCCTGCATTGTGTAGAAACGGGGGGTATCCCACTGATAAGCGGAGAAGAAGGTTTAAAAACGCTGGAGATAGCCCTCCGTGTAGAGAAGAAAAAATAGAATATGATGAGCCTAACAAATAAGTCAGTATTGGTAACGGGCGGAGCGGGATTTATAGGTAGCCATCTTTTGGACCGCTTGATCCGGGAAAACCCTTCCAACTTGGTTGCAGTGGATAATTTTTTCCTTGGCAAAGAATCCAATTTGATTGATGCAAAAACTCTGTATCACGATCTGAAGATATTTAACCAGGATGCATCAGAGACGGGAAAGATGCAAAAAATACTGGAAAGGGAAAAAATCGAAGTTATATTCAATTTGGCCGTCATCCCTTTGCCCACGTCATTAATCCGTCCGCGCTGGGTATACGAACATAATACAGATATTACAATGTGCTGCTGCGAACTGGCTCGCAAGGGGATATATAAAACTCTCGTGCATTTTTCATCTTCGGAGGCATATGGTGATTTAATATATTCACCGATGGATGAGAAACATCCGTTGAATCCGACGACACCGTATGGAGCAAGTAAAGCGGCATGTGACCATCTTGTCCTGGCGTATTGCAGATCGTTCGGGATTGATGCTTCTGTTCTGCGGCCATTTAATAACTATGGTCCCAGGCAAAATGAAGGGAGTTACGCCGGGGTTATTCCGTTTACGGTGAAGAGGATTATTAATGGCGATGAGCCGGTTATCTATGGCGATGGCGAACAAACCAGGGACTTTTTATACGTTACGGAAACGGCTGAAGCCGCCGTGCAGGTATACAATAACGCGAGCACGAGAGGCAAGGTACTTAATGTAGCCAGCGGGAAAGAGATTACGATAAACAATCTTGTCAGGCTAATTGCTCAATATTTAAGCTACGATGGGAATATTAATTATCAACAGGGGAGGGTTGGAGATCTGCGACGCCTTGGAGGGAGCATTGATTATGCCATGAAGTTGATTGGTTTCAACCCGCGTGTCAGCCTGGAAAAAGGATTGGGATTGACTATTGAATGGTATAAAAAGGTTTTATCCGGATAAAGAATACATGGGGGGACCGCATGTGCCCCTGTTATTTATTGAGCTGTGATTGCATATGTTTTAGCAGGAAAATACTGTCTATATTAATTAATTTGATCATTAGAAATGATAGATATTAACCTGTTGCAACCTGCTGATGAAGCTGAATACGAAACGGCACTTAAAACCGACGCGCATGCATTGTTATACGGCTCTATTAAATACAGGAATTTGTTGAGAAAGGTTACAAATTGCGAAGACTTATATCTAATTGCGAAAAACCAGGGTGAAATAGTCGGAATCCTCCCATTTTTTTTAAAACGAAATAGTAAGTACGGAGATATATTGAATTCCCTTCCATTCTATGGCAGCAATGGTGGGGTGATGTGCAGGCCGGATTCCGGGGATACTCTTGCTATTAAACGTAAATTGTTGGATGCAGCGCGCCAGCTGGCACTGGAGAAAGGTGTTGTCCTGTCAACAATAATTACCAGCCCTTTTGAAGCGGATATCGATATTTATGAAAAATATAGCGGTTATGATTTCAAGGATAGCCGTATAGGATTAATTTGCAGGTTGCCGAAAGCGGATGATATTGAAACGGCCTTAATGGAAATGATGCATTCCAAGACACGAAATCTGGTCAGGAAAGCCATCAAAGAAAATATCATATGCAGGCGATCGGATAGTATTGAAGACCTTAAACTGCTTACTGCAATGCATAAAGAGAACATGGAGGCTATAGGAGGGATAGCCAAGGATTGGAGCTTCTTTCAGAATATACCGGAAATATTCGAATTTGATAAAGATTATTGCGTTTATATTGCTGAATTAAATAACAAGCCCATAAGCGCCCTATTGGTTTTCTTTTATCATTTAACTGCCGAATACTATACGCCCGCAATTGTGGCGGAATACAGGAACCTGCAGCCTAACAGTCTGCTAATATATGAGGCGATGAAAGATGCTGCAACACATGGTTTTCAATATTGGAATTGGGGAGGAACATGGATCGGCCAGGATGCGCTTTATCATTTTAAGAAGCGCTGGGGTGCTGAAGATTTCCCTTATCACTATTACATTAAAGCGTATCGTGACATTTCCCATATTAGATCCACGGGGAAACACCTCATTTTACAGGAATACCCTTTTTTTTATGTTATTCCATTCAGTTTACTCTGTTAATAGATTACCCTTACGCGGATTGATTTGATCGGCAGGGCTACATTAAAATTGAATTATAAGGTATGCAATCTGAGCAGCAATTTAACTGTTGGTATGGCAATATGATAGTTGTCTTTGGAGCTGAAGGTTTCATAGGAACATATTTGGTTAGCCAGCTAATCAACGGAGGTTATAGTGTGACGGCCGTTGGCCTGGATGAGCTTGGAGAAGCATATTATGACAGACAGAGAATCCCTTTTGTCAGGGTAGACATTACAGAAGAAAAAGAATTCAGTAAGTTGCCGCAAAAAGGGGTATCCTGCGTCGTCAACCTTGCCTGTTTACAACCTGCAAATGTAAAAAAGGAAAATTATAACCCGGCTAACTATATAAAAGTAAATACGATCGGCACGCTGAATATATTAGAGTATTGCAGAAAAACCGGTGCAGGCAAGGTAATATATACAATATCCCACAGGAGTGTCCAGGGCTTATGGGAGCAGGGCAAGGTTATCACAGAGAATGATATCAAGTGTATCAAGTATACGGGCAATTTCTCGATGTATAGTATTTCGGAAGGCGCAGCGATGGACTGTGTGGAACATTACAGCCAGCAATATGGTCTGCAAGGCATAATATTGAGATTGCCACCAGTGTACGGTTATGGCCCGCACATGGAAGGTTTCAGAGACGGCAAGCCTGAAAAAACGGGATTTCAGGTTTTTATTGATAAGGCTATCAGTGGAGAGACGATCGAGCTCTGGGGCAATTGTGATAAAGGAAGAGATATTATATACGTTAAAGACGTGTTATCCGCCATTATTTTAGGATTAAAGAGTGACACTGCCAGTGGGTTGTATAATATAGCTTCTGGAAAAGCGCTATCCTTAAAAGAGGAAGCTGAAGCAATTATAAAGGCATTCTCTCCAGTTGATCATCCTTCTCAAATAATATTACGCCCCGACAAACAGAATTCAATAGATCCTTTCGTCTATGATATCAGTAAGGCCAGAAGAGATTTGAAATGGTATCCGAGATTTTCTATTGCAGAAATGTTAGAAGACTATAAAAAGGAAATGAAAAGCGGAAGATTCAACTTTCTAATAGAAAAAAGAAAACGTATGATGGTTTAGTTGTTGGTAGGTCGCTTTATAATATCTCTGAGGCATTGTTATAAATCACAGGTACAGTTAGCATTTGGAAGAGCAAACTAATAATAAGAGGGACGGCGCCAATGGATATAAATGATTGTGGAAATCTGCCCGGTTTTGAATTAATGGGCGAAAACGTAAAAGATAAACTTAAAAAATACGGTAAAGAGGTACGCATCCATCCATTAGCTAAAATATGTAAGCCTGAGGTTGTAGAGTTAGGAGATTTCTCTCGTTTAGGTGACTTTGTGTTCATCTGGGGTGGAACAGGCACTTATATCGGAAAATATTCGGATTTGCAGGTACGTTCGCTCATCTGGGGAGGTGGAGAAACAATCATAGGCGATTATGTGTCGGTTGGGGTTGGGAGCATTCTCCTATCAGCGGCATATTCACATAAAGAGGGACTGAGAATGGTGGACCACGTGCCTGAAGGCCATAATAAAGTTTTAATTGGCAAACTGGTTATCGAAAATGATGCTTATATCGGCGCTAGTTGTACACTCATGCCCAATATTACCATCGGTGCAGGAGCGATAATTGGCGCAAGCAGCTTTGTCAATAGGGATATAGAGCCCTGGAGTATCAATGTGGGCATTCCTTGTAAGAAGGTTGGTGTGCGACCCAAAGTAGTACTGTAAAGACATGCAACTGAAGTGTTATGTGGAATCAGAAGCGATGCCCGGACGTCTTATAATAAGGCAAAAAGCTCATTGCCAAAATTACAATAATGGTATGTAGATAAAACATGAAAGACGACATACGAGATCAGATTGCCATCACAATCGATATTGATTGGGTTGCAGATGAAATAATCCGGTATACTGTTGATTTACTTGAGAAGTATCAAGTAAAGGTAACTTTCTTTGCGACTCACAGTTCGAATTACCTGAAAACACTGGACAGTAGCCGCTATGAAATCGGTCTTCACCCTAACTTCGAGCAAAATAACGACTATAATAAAACTATCAAAGTCCTCAAAGACCTATATCCGGAAGCCGTGGGGATCCGTTCCCACTGTTTGCTTACGTCAGGGCCATTACTCCAGCTTTTTATCGATACCGGTTTTAGCTATGAAGCGAATGCCTTTATCCCTTTAGTTAGCAGTCTCCGTCCCTATCGTTGCTTGAACAAATTGGTCAGCATTCCCTGCTACTGGGGAGATGATTATCATTACCTGGCTGGGTTTGATTTCGAACTTTCCCTGTTGGGGGTAAATAACCCCGGGTTGAAAGTGTATATGTTCCACCCGATACATATCTTCGCAAATACAAATTCTGACAGCCATTATGTTAGCTTCAAACAATATTTAAAGAACCCCGAATTGTTACAGAAATATCGCCATACCGGGACGGGAATCGGCACTTTATTCGAGCAACTACTGAGACACATAAGTGACAACAAACTGGCCAACTATACCTGTAAAGAAATTTACGAAGCATATATCGCAGGGGATCGCGCACAGGATTGAGCTTTCCCCTACTAAAAGGAAAGATGATGGCAACTACAAAACGATCTCCAGGAAAAAAAGTCAGCGTAAAAGCGTTATGCAATTCAATATCAGGTAATATCCGCGTAATGGGCGCAATTAAAGGTTATGTATTATCAGTGGCTTCTCCTGTGGATGCTGATGAAATGACACTATCATATTGCTTTCAAAAGGATAAAAGCGCCCTGGAGCTTATAAGGAAATCAAAGGCCTCTGTTATTATTTGCTCAGATGAGATGAAATTTGGTGAAGAAGACTATAGAGATAAAACACTTATCCTCGTCGCAAATCCCAAGTTGGTTTTGACAAGAGCTATGCAGACGTTCTTTCAGGACAAAGCGGAGTTTGGCATCGATCCTACTGCGGTTATAGATAAATACGCCAGGATACATCCTGAGGTCTGTATCGGGCCGAACTGTTACATAGGGAAATGCCGAATTGGGAAGGGTACAATAATTCATGGGAATGTATATGTATATAGCGGCGTCAAAATTGGAGAAAGAGTAGTTGTTCATGCAGGGACAGTAATAGGTGCGCCGGGAATGGAATTCGCCAAAAACGAGAGCGGACAATTTGAGGATATGCCTCACATCAGTAGTGTTGTTATTGAAGACGATGTATGGATAGGTAGCAACGTTAGCATAATGCGAGGGGTATTTAGTGACACAGTCATCGGACAGGGCACTAAGCTGGGGCATCTATGTTCTATCGGTCATCAGACGGTCGTTGGCCAACACTGCCTTATTATAACCAGGAGCGTTATAGGTGGAAGTTGCCGTATAGGGGATCATGCCCGGATATCGATGACGGCCTGCATAAGAGATGGCATCAGCATTGGCAACAATGCGATTATTGGCATGGGTTCACTGGTTACAAAGAGTATTGACGATGGCATGCTTGCTTACGGGGTGCCGGCAAAAGTGATCAAAAAAGTTGAATAGACTCGCAGGACTGAAACATCATTTCATACCTGCAATTTTATTGACCGTACTCGTATATATTGGTAATATAAAACATGGTTGAAGAAGGTTATCAATTGACAAGGTGGGAGTGTATATGGAAGAGAAAAAACATGCCGATCAAATAGGACTGGGTGACGAATTTGGTCCTCTTAGCTTTCGGGTTACGCCGGAATTCAATGAACAGTACCTGGAATCAGTAGAAGATTATCACCCGAGGTATCGTGAGGTCACCGAATTTGGGCCTCCGGTTGTGCATCCTGCGCTCTTAGTTGTCTGGAGCAATGTTACCAGGAGTCCATCATTTTATCTTCCCTACGGAATGGCCGCTGTCCATGCCTGGGAAGAAATCGAATATCTAAATCCTGGACGGGTGGGCAAGACTTTTACTGTGACCTGGAAGGTTGTTGAAGTATACGAAAAGAAGGGCCGGCGGTATCAGGTTAAAGAGGCCTTGATTGTCGATGACGATGGTCTGCAGATAATCAAGAGAAGGTTTGGCGATACATACTTTAGTGGTGGAGGGTAGGGAGATGCAGAATATTAATAAAGATACGCAGGTAGGGTTGGAGTTAACAGGGAAACTAAAAACGATCACTGACGAGAGGGTTTTTGCTTTCTCAGGGGGGTTTCCCAGAGGCCCTGACTGGCCTAAGAAAACAATCCATACCAACCTTGAGTTTGCACGGGCATCCGGTTTGCCTAAACGTACTGCTTCCGGCGCTATGTTTGAGGGTTACCTTACAGAGTTGATGATAAACGCCTTTGGGGAGAAATGGTTAATGGGGGGAAAGATGACTTTGAAGTTTATTGCTATCGTGACCCCGGGGGATCAGTTGTTGCCTAAAGCAATTGTCAAGTCCAGGCAGGCAGAAGGTTCCGGAGTCAGATTTGTACTCGATGTCTGGTGCGAGAGACAGGGGGGTGAGAAGGTAGTCATAGGGACAGCGACTGGTTTAGTTCCAAACTAATGAAAAAGGGTGAAATAAATTTACAGGGGGCAGGTGAACATACCGGCCCTCTGTTTTTTATGGGTTTTTTAGGCCGTAATACTATACTGTAATAGAGAGCCGGCTTATGCATGAAAGTGATTTAAGGATATTCATTGGCCCCACTGAGATTGCCAATATAAATGCCATACTTGCAGACGCTTTGAAACAAAAAGGCGCGAAGGTTACTGTTGTCACCATAGGAGCAGGGCCGTTCCAGGACGGGATGAAATATGATAAAGTCCTGATGCCGAATATCCAGCGCTTGAACAGGTTTAAAAAGTTATTCTGTTATTTATACTGCTGGGGATACTGCTTTGTAAAGTATTTCCCGACTTGTAATACATTTATCTTCCAATATGGGGATACACTGCTTCCTTTCAACTTAGACCTTCCCATTCTTAAAATATTCAACAAGTGCACGATAATGCAATTTGTGGGGGATGACATAAGATATTACAGGGCACTTGAGTATACTGCTGACAGGGCTGGCTTAAAATATTATATGAGCCAGGAACGCTTAGCTCTTGAGCGGAAGGCAAGCCAGTGGAAATTGAGGCGTAAAAAGCTGATGCTATATATGGTGGAAAAGTTTGCAACGCATATACTTTCCGCGCCGCAATATTCCCAACTGTTAACCAGGCCATACCATACAATCGACGCTCCTGTGGATATCAGCAATATTAGATATAATAACAACCCGAACTCTATCCCCATAGTAATTCATGCTCCAAGCGAAGAGGCTTTTAAGGGTACAACGTATATTGTAAAAGCAACCGAGCGGCTAAAACAAGAGGGGTATCAATTTGAGTTCAGATTACTTAGGGGAGTCAGTAATGCAGAAGTACGTAAAATTCTCTCCGAGGGAGATATAGCAGTCGACCAGTTATTTGCTTTTGGGGCCGGTATGTTCGCAATAGAAGCGATGGCTTCCGGATGCGCTGTGCTGGGAGGGAATGTACACGCATTTTCGGGTCTCCAGGAAAAACTGCCGGTTATTCACACCAATCCCGATAATATTTACCAGAACCTTAAGATGCTGCTGGAAGACCCTGACGTAAGGCGTGTACTGGGCGAAAAGGGGAGGCAATACGTGGAGCGGTATCACGATCCCGGCAAAATTGCCGATGATTACATCCGGCTTATAGTAACCGGGGAGGCGGACACCACACATTTCCCTGTCAAGGATTCTGCTATTTAATGAAAGATAAGATTCTCCCGTTCGTAAAACAGTCTATTGTCTACGGCATAGGCGGTCTGGCTATCCCGCTGGCCGGCATATTGCTGGTCCCTATCTATACGCGAATCTTTACCCCTGACGACTACGGTGTCATCAACCTCGTCCAAATAACGATTATGTTCCTATCTGTCATATTGGTTCTGGGTCTGGATAATGCCAGCGGCAGGTATTATTTAGAGTATAAGAGCGATAAGGAAAAGAAAATAGTAGCCTCTACTACCATTTTCTTTTTAGCCGTCGTCCTGCTTATCGGCTGCCTCGCCTTTATTGCTTTCTCGGAGCAAATTTCCAGGCTAATTTTTAAAACCGGTTCTGACAGCCAGTACCTGGTAATTGCTGCTGCTGCTTTACCCGTGGGTATATGCAGTACGCTGTGTTTGAATCTACTGAGGTTTAACCTGAGACCTGTCAGTTATACTATCCTGTCGGTAGCTAACATGCTGCTTACCGTATGTATCAGTATCGTACTGGTGGTGGTATTAAAAATCGGTGTAAAGGGCGTCTTTCTTGCCACGCTGATTTCTGCATCCCTTTTTTTAATTATCAACTTGATAGTAACCAGGGGTTATTTCTCTTTAGCGTTTTCTTTGCAACGGTTAAAAGATCTTCTATGGTTTGGGCTTCCACTGGTACCCTACGGGATAGCCATTTATCTTATGCAGAATTGTGACAGGTATTTCCTGGCACAATTCGTGAGTCTGGAGGATGTGGGCCTTTATAACCTCGGAGGTCAAATAGCCAGCATTTCGTCCCTGTTTTTTATCAGCACAGGTCTGGCCTGGGGGCCGTTTGTATACATGACTTACAAAGAAGATAATATCGGCGCGGTATATACCAGGCTTTTAAATTATTTTGTTGCGGCTGCTGCGCTTATAGTTGTTGGGCTCAGTATTTTTTCGCATGAGATACTGATGATCTTTGCTTCTTCCAATTATTATTCTGCATATATGGTAATACCCTTCCTTACTTTGAGTTTAACCTTTTTTTATATAGGGCTGAGAATGAGTTTTGGGATAAACATCGCTAAAAAGACACTTCATTTTACCTGGATCAGTATTGTGGGCGTCGCAGTAAACGTGGGCCTAAACTTTTTACTTGTACCGCTATATGGAATGATGGGGGCGGCGACTGCCTCACTTATCAGTTCCGTTGTATGGTGTATCCTGCTGGTGTATATATCACAGAGGTACTATGAGTTTAAATACAGTTTGACCTCGTTCTTGGGAATATTGACTGTATCACTTGCCATTATTTGTTTCGCTTATTTCCTGCTGATTGATGTTAGCTGGCAAAATATCCTGATTAAGATTGTTCTGATCGGTGTATTCTCAGTCTTTGTCTATCTTTTTCATCTGGTAGGCAACGACGAACTGAAATATATATACGGTTTGTTCAGCAAGATGATGAAAAAGCAATAAGTGTGGTCAAGAGTTACAATACACCGTGGAATTAGGGCCGATGTATTATTGGCCGGAATTTATGTAGTGAAAATAATATGGTTAAGTAAACAAACAGAAAAGACATGTGCGGTATAGCTGGTTTATGCAATTTTAGTGAGGCTACTGTAGATACCGGTCTTCTGTTGCGAATGGCAAGTTGTATGCGCCACCGTGGACCGGATGATGAGGGGTATGCGTTTATTAATACCCGGGACGGCGTCTTTAAGACGGCAGGCGGCAAGGATACTCCCGCTGCTGTCAGGGAGAGCAGGTATCTCTATTCGCCGGTGTCTGATATAGATTCCGTCGATGCGCACTCCTGTAATTTCAACCTTGCCTTCGGCTACCGCCGGCTATCTATCATCGACCTTTCTCCCGCCGGGCATCAGCCCATGTGCAACCGGGATGGTAAGTGCTGGATCGTCTATAACGGTGAAATCTATAACTATGTTGAGTTGAGGGAAGAGCTTAAGAGCAGGGGCCATAACTTCGTGACGCAGAGTGATACCGAGGTTACTTTGCAGGCGTACGAGGAATGGGGTTTTGACTGCCTGAATAAATTCAACGGGATGTGGGCATTTGCGCTCTGGGACGGCCGCAAGCGTGAGCTCTTCTGCAGCCGTGACAGATTCGGTGTCAAGCCTTTCTACTACTACTGGGACGGTACTGATTTCGCCTTTGCCTCGGAGATTAAAGCACTGCTGCAGTGTCCCTTCGTTAAAACCGGGCCGAATGACGAGTCCATTTATCAGTACCTGGTGAATGGCCGCAG
>Ga0268279_1000765_pt1 | contig 19611 bp, 23 predicted proteins | sample saktaG_6_FD_190142 | JGI IMG/M metagenome (GOLD analysis project Ga0268279, IMG submission 190142) | Saline water microbial communities from Sakinaw Lake, British Columbia, Canada - sak_2010_1_5_80m | ecosystem: Environmental > Aquatic > Non-marine Saline and Alkaline > Saline ...
GCGGCCAACTCGAAGTCCCCGGTCACCTTCACCATGGTTATGTATGTGTAGAAGAACGGTATGAAGTCGCTGATAAAGTCCACCAGCGCCGCGAAAAGGATGAACCTCCAGAAACGCCTAAGCATGTCCTCCTTGGGGTCGCGCGGCGGGTACCTCATGATGTCGGGGTCCGCGGGGTCGATGCTCAGCGCGACCGCGGGCAACCCGTCGGTGACGAGATTCACCCACAGCACGTGTATGGGTAGGAACGGCACAGGGAGCCCCATGACGGCAGTGACGGTGATCTCGATGAACTCGTCGAAGTTGGCGGCCAGCATGAGCTTGATGTACTTGCTGACGTTGTCGTAGATCTCGCGGCCGCCCCGGATGGCTCGGACGATGGTGGCGAAGTTGTCGTCCTCCAGCACCATGTCGCTGGCCTCCTTGGTGACGTCTGTGCCCTTGATGCCCATGGCGACGCCGATGTCGGCCGCCTTCAACGCGGGCGCGTCGTTGACGCCGTCGCCCGTCATGGCGACGATGTGGCCCAGCCGTTTCAGGCTCTGGGCTATCCTCATCTTGTGCTCTGGGCTCACACGGGCGCAGACCCTAGCATCCTCGATCACGCCGTCGAGCTCTTCGTCGCTCATGGACTCGATCTCTATGCCCTCCAGCACGGAGCCGTCTGTCTGCTCGCTGAGTATTCCGATCTCCTTGGCGATGGCGACCGCGGTGATCCTGTGGTCGCCTGTGACCATGACGGAGCGGATGCCTGCCTCCTGAGCCGTCTTGATGGCTAGCGGCACCTCCTCGCGGGCAGGGTCGATCATGCCCTGCATCCCCACGAAGACGAGGTCGTTCTCCACCGCCTCTACGTCGAGGTCGGTGAGGTCGTAGTCTTCGGGCAGCCATTTATACGCGACGGCGAGCACGCGGAGAGCCTCCGCGGCCATGGCGTCCATCTCTTCACGGTTCTTCTTGAGGTCTGCCTCGGTGACGGCTCTCACGGAGTCCCCCTCCTGGAGGCCGTCGCTGCGCACCATAATTATCTCGGGGGCGCCCTTCACGTAGGCGACGAGCCTACCTTCAGGCGTCCTATGGATCGTTGTCATGCGTTTACGCGCGGAGTCAAAAGGCAGCTCAGCCACGCGGGGGTAGTTCTCCTTGAGCGCCGCGACATCTATCCCGGCCTTCATGGCGGCGACGAGCATGGCGCCCTCAGTGGGATCGCCGAAGCACACCCACGCGCCGTCGTTCTGCTGCACATGGGCGTCGTTGTTGAGGGCCCCGATCCTGACAAGCAGCTCAAGGTTGCTGTCGGATGCGGCGTCGATCCTGGAGCCGTTCTCCATGAACTCGCCCTCCGGGATATATCCAGCGCCTCTTATGTGCACTTGGCGAACGTTGGTGTTGATCCTCGTGACCGTCATCTCGTTCTTGGTGAGGGTCCCTGTCTTGTCGCTGCAGATCACCGTTGTGCTGCCGAGGGTCTCGACGCTGGCCAGCTTCCTGACGATAGCCTTCTGCTTGGCCATCCTGGCGGTTCCCAAGGACAACGTGATGGTGAGGACCGCGGGTAGGCCCTCGGGGATCGCCGAGACGGCGAGGCTGATGCTGGTCATGAAGACCTGTTCAAGCGTCCTGTCGTGTACGAACCAGAGTACGAGGAACACGAAGACCGTGAGTATGACGCTTATGGTGGCCAGCTGCCTGCCAATCCTCTCCATCTTCTGGCGGAGGGGTGGGGCCTCGACGTCGATAGACTGGACCATGCCCGCGATCTTGCCGAATTGGCTATTCATCCCGGTCTCGGTGACCACGGCGACGGCTCGGCCGTTGGTGACGACGGTGCCCATGAAGACCATGCACTTCTGGTCGCCGACGCCGGCGTCGGCTGCGACTGGATTCAGCCTCTTGGACACGGTCCTCGACTCACCCGTCAGGGCGGCCTCGTCCACCTCCAGGTTGGCGGCCACGATGAGCCTGCTGTCCGCAGGGACCCTGCTACCTGCCTCAAGCAAAACGATGTCCCCTGGGACCAGGTCCTTGGAGTCTATGGACTCCTCCCTCCCTTCTCTGAGCACCAGGACGTGGGGGCTCACCATCGCTTTAAGAGCCTCGATAGCCTTCTCGGCCCGGTACTCCTGGACGAAGCCCAAGATGGCGTTCATGACGACGATGAATAGTATCACGTAGGCGTCGGTCATGGGCTCGCCCTCCTGGATGGCCAGGTAGGCCGAGACTGTGGCGGCTATCACGAGTATGATGACGAGTATACTGGTGAACTGCTCGAATAGGAGGTGATACCACTGCTTCTTCTTCTCCTCCTTGAGCTCGTTGGGTCCGTAAACCTCCAGCCTTTTACTGGCTTCCTCACCTGTGATGCCTTCACGGCCTGTCTCGAGTGCCTTCAGAACGTCGTCTACTTCGGTCGCATGCCAGTCAGTCTTCTCCAAGGTCCACACCATGTTACTCGATAGATCCGGAATCTATTTCCCCAATGGGAATGTATTATGACTTAAAACTTCTCCGTTAATTTCCTCAGGTTAAAAGGGGAGAAGGCGGCGCCAATGAGCACGGCTTCTAGCCTATGAGTTCGAGGTATCTCCTCTGCCTGAGAATCAGAACCTTGACCCCGGCTTCCCTCAGTCTCCTTCTGAGCTCGGCGTCCGTTGTGCCGACGATCAATCTCTTTTCTACGGCTGTGCGCAGGATCGATTCGTCTACCGTCTCTTTTTCCCTCGCCTCTACATCGAGCACGCTGCACCTCTCCGCGATCTTCTCCGCGAAGCTTAACTCCTTGGCGAAGGATGGGCTCGCACCCTGTTTCAGAAGCATTATCTCTCTTAGGACGCTTCTGGTCACGTAGTACTCTGGTAGATTATTGAGCGCACGCTCCGCCTCCTCGAAGACGTCGACCCCGAACCGTAACGGGATCATGAGAAAGTTGGTGTCAAAAAGTATCTTCGGAGGCAAGTCAGCCACTCATGGTCCCTACCCCGATCAGCCTCCACCTTCCGCCGATGCGTCGGCTGATGGCCACCCGGTCCCCAGGCTCGGCGCAGACGGGGATGCTTAGCTTGGTCTCCATCTCACTCTTCTTGACGTCTGTGACGTCTCCCATGGTCTTGGCTGTGCCGACGTTGAGGAGCAGCTTCTCTCCCTTCGCTATCTTCGCCACCTTCTCACTCTCTCGGCTGCCGACCACGTTCTCGAAGAGCTCGTAGTCTAGCCGCAGCTCTTCAAGCACAGGCGGAAGAGTGCCTGGTTTTCCCATGAGGCTCCCCACGAGCCCGTCCGACTTTGTTAATGAGGGATCAAGCATCGTGCCGACGCCGGCCAAGCCTCCTGGAATCGCCTCGTCGACGGCTGTGCCTCCGACGTGGAGGCTCGTTATCTCGGTGACGAGCTCCCTCATCCTTAGGCGGTTCTTCTGCCTCGTCGGCAGACCCGGCCTTATCTCGATCTCGTCACCCATCTCGAACCTACCCTGGGTGATGCTTCCCCCAATGACTCCGCCGACCATGTCGTCTATGGCGGTCCCGGGCATGTTCACGTCGAAGCTCCTTATGATGTGCATCCTCGGAGACAGGTTCGGCTCCCGCGTGGGCGTGGGCAGGTACTTCTGCATCCCCTGGATGAGGAAGTCTATGTTCACCATCTGCTGCGCGGACACCGGTATTATGGGGGCGTCCTTTGCGATGCTGCCCTTGACGAAGTCCATGATCTCGTCATAGTTCTTCAGGGCATTCTCTCTGCTCACTAGATCGATCTTGTTCTGCACGATGACCAGGTTCTTGAGCCCGACCGCCTCGATGGCCGCCAGGTGCTCTCGGGTCTGAGGCTGGGGACACGGCTCGTCGGCCGCGATCACCAATATGGCGCCGTCCATCACGGCGGCGCCGCTCAGCATCGTGGCCATGAGTATCTCGTGGCCAGGCGCGTCGACGAAGCTCACGGCACGCTGTAGCTCGGCCTCTCCTCCGCATGAGGGGCACTCCTTGGTGACGCAGTAGCATTGAGGCTCGTCGCAGTTGGGGCACTTGTAGATGGAGGCGTCGGCGTACCCCAGCTTTATCGTGATGCCTCGTTTAAGCTCCTCGCTGTGGCGGCTCGCCCAGGTGCCTGTGAGGGCCTGAACCAGCGTCGTCTTCCCGTGGTCCACGTGCCCGATGGTGCCTATGTTGATCTCAGGTTGTCTAGGTAGCTTCGCGATGTTGGATCTCCCCGTTAAGCCAGTGGATTCACTACGGAATCTCCTCTTAAATACATATCCCCGGCCCCCGGCGGCTTCTGTGTGTATCAGCGACACCGATCCATTGATAAAGAGTTAAAAACCCTCTAAAGGGATTTGACACTATCAAGGTGGAAAAAGTGACTGAGGACAAGGTCGCCGTGATGATCCCCCGGGAGCTGTACCAGAAGATCGAGGAGAAGATCGCTGGAACCAGCTTTACCAGCGTCGAGGAGTACGTCATGCTCAAACTGGAGAACGAGTTCCCCGACGAGACGGAGTACACAGAGGAAGAAGAACAGATAATCAGGGAGCGCCTCAGGCGCCTCGGCTATATAGAGTGACCTGTTATGCCTAGACCTCATGGCGGTAGACTGGTCGACAGGTTCACTCCACCATTGGAAAAAGCCGAAGCCGCGGAGGAGGCGTCCGAACTCCCCAAGGTAGAGGTTAGCCGTGAGCTACGGCTGGACCTCGAGAACATAGCCTCCGGCCTCTACAGCCCGCTCACGGGACCCATGACGCAGAACGACTATCAGACTGTGTTGGCTAAGGGAAGACTCTCTGACGACCTGCCGTGGACCATCCCTATCCTACTGGACGTCGCGTATGAGACGGCTAAGGGTTTCAAAGAAGGCGACACGGTGACTCTCGTCTGTGAAGAGGAGCCTTTCGCGACGGTCACAGTAGAGGAGAAGTATGGATGGGACAAAGAGACCCACTGTAAAGCTGTCTATAAGACGACTGATCCAGCGCACCCCGGCGTCGAAAAGACGAACGGCATGAATGATTTGCTGGTGGGCGGCCCAATAATGGTGTTCAACGAGTCTCCCGGCAAGTATCCTCGGTACCGGCTCAAGCCGAGGGAGACCAGGTTCCTCTTCAAGGAGAAGGGTTGGCGGACAGTAGCCGGCTTCCAGACCCGGAACGCGCCCCACATAGGTCACGAGTACGTGCAGAAGACCGCCCTATCGTTCGTGGACGGCCTGTTCATCAACCCTTTGATAGGTAAGAAGAAGGCGGGGGACTTCACCGACGAGGTGATCCTCGAGAGCTACGAGGCCCTCATCCAGAACTACTTCCTCAGGAACAGCGCCACCCTAGTGACGCTGGAGATGGAGATGAGGTACGCCGGACCCAAGGAGGCTATCCACCACGCCATCGTCCGCAAGAACTATGGGTGCAGCCACTTCATCGTGGGCAGGGACCACGCCGGCGTCGGAGACTACTACGGCCCCTTCGAGGCCCAGGAGATCTTCGAGGACTACCCCGACCTGGGGGTGATGCCCATCTTCTTCAGGAACTTCTTTCACTGCAGGAAGTGCGGGGGGCCACAGAACGAGAAGATCTGCCCCCACGGCGAGGAGGATCACGAGAACTACAAGGGCAGGGTCATGAGGCATCTCCTCAGTGAGGGCAAGAGGCCCGCTGAGACCCAGATGAGGCCCGAGGTCACAGACGCCATACTGAGGCACAGCAAACCCTTCGTCGAGTAGCATCTTTCTCTGCATACCCTTATCAGGCTCCGCCGCCATCTCTCTCCGATTATATATGGCGTCAAAGATCAAGGCGGCGCACATCCTCGTAGAGAAGCACAGCCAGGCGTTGAAGATGCTGGAGGAGCTAGAGAAAGGAGCCGACTTCGGCAAGCTCGCGAAACAGTACAGCACATGCCCCTCAGGTAAGAGGGGAGGAGACCTCGGCTCCTTCGGCAGGGGCCAGATGGTGAAGCCCTTCGAGCGTGCGTCCTTCGCCCTGAACGTGGGGGAGACAACCAAGGAGCCTGTGAAGACCCAGTTCGGGTATCACATCATCAAGAGGCTCGGGTAGGGCTTCAGACCCAGGTTTCTCTTGTCGAGAACGGTAGTGAGAAACATCCCCAGTTTCTCAGGCAGCGTTCGCCCTATCTCTCGGTACGCCTCGCACTCCACCCAGCAGCGGGGGCACTCCAACTCCGAGATACGCATCCGCGTCTCAGCGGCCTTCTCCGATCCCCATATCTCTGGGAAGGGCTTCTCGCGTATGTTGCCGAGGCGGCTGTTCATGACGATGCATGGGTAGACGTCGCCGTAGGGGTCGAGGAAGAAAGACTCGGTGCAGGCGTGGCACGGCGTCGTTCGTCGGCCCTCAGTCTCTATGTACTCCTGGACGCCCCTCAGGTACCTTAGCGTCGTTAAGCTCCTCAGCACGCCATGTTGGTCCAACGCGTTTTTCGCTACGGCCCTCAACGTCTTGTAGAGGGTATCTTTGTCGTACGTTGTCCCGAAGTCGTCGTTCTTGTAGTAGATGTCGCTGACGTTCAGAGGCCGAAGGCTGAAGTCTGCGCCACGTTTATATGCGTCCCGCTGAACGATTGGCGCCTCCTTGAGGTTTTCAGGGGTCAACGTCATGCCGACTGACAGCATCATCTGCGGCTTAGTCTTCTTGAGATCCGAGAGCTTCCTCAGGGTCTCCTGCGCCAACATGTAGCTTCCTTCGATGCCACGCTGCCTATCATGCGTCTCCTCCAGGCCGTCGATGGAGACGCTTACCCCTATTCTGCCTGTCCGCAGCTTCGCGAGAGCCCTCTCAGTGGACTCCCGGATAAGTTCGGGGCTTAACCCGTTGGTGGGCACCCAGAAGGTGCAGCCGTTTATGCGGTCGTCTATCGCCTCCATGATCTCGGGGAGGTCGTCCCTCAGGAAGGGCTCGCCGCCTGTCAGCTGGATGGACTCTACTTCTCTGAACAGACCACGGTTTTCTTGGAAGAAGCCCCTGATCTCGTCCAGGGTCAGCTCGTCTCCGGGCGGCGACTTCCATATGTTGCATGTGGTACATCTGCCGTCGCACCGGTAAGTCACCGCGAAGTTGGCTATCTGTCTGGGGAGAACGCTCACACTTTAATGTATGTTTTAGTTTACAATTAAAACCGTCGGCTCGGGGTAGGTTATATAGCAGCATGTAATGATAACTTCACCCATGAAACTGCTTAACATAGACCACATCCACTTCTTCGCCACCGACCTTGACGAGGCGATAAGGTTCTACGAGGACATCGGTTTCAGGCTCGTGCAGAGGTTCGAGCACGGCGGCAGGGAGGCGGCCCAACTCAGGTCAGAGTTCGGCATGACAGTAGACATCAACGAGACAAGAGCCGCGGACAACCCTGGTTACAGCCACTTCTCGGTCCTCGTGGATGATGTAGGCGAGGCTTCAAGGGAGCTGAGGGAGAAAGGGTACTGGGTCGACGGCCCGACCTACAACGAGGATACTAAAAGACACATCATCACCGTCAGGGATCCCAACGGCTTCCTCGTCCAGATGGTTCAGAAAGAATAGTGGAAAGGGTTAACCTCTAGCCCTCTTCAGAGCCTCCTTGGCGCCGTACGACAGTAAGGAGTCCGCGTTCGCGACGGTGTTGAACCGGAAACCCTTGCTCACCGCCCAGGCTACGTTATCCATGTTGCACCATAGGCCCGCCGGCTTACCGTGGTCATCTGAGACCTTCAGCACGTGCTCGAGGGCTCCTATGAACCGGGGGTTATCGTAGTCCGGGGGAACGCTGAAGCCGAGGTTGTTGCTTAGGTCCCAGGGTCCGACGTAGCAGGCGTCGACGCCTTCCACGCCCATGATCTCGTCGAGGTTGTCCAGCGACTTCTGGGTCTCGACCTGAACGGAGACGAGTATCTCGTCGTTCGCGGTCTCACGGTAATCAGGGTCCCAGCGCGCCGCCGTCCTCGGGCCCCAGCCTCGTATGCCTTCAGGAGGGTACCTGCACGCGGCTACGGCTGCCTCTGCCTCCTCCTTGGTGTTGACCCATGGGACGAGTATCCCGTGGGCGCCGAGGTCCAGTATACGCTTGATTATCACTAGATCGTTCCACTGTGGGCGGACGATTGGCGTGCAGTCGGCGCCTCTCATGCTTTGGAGCAGTCTCTCCATGGTCTCGAAGCTCATGGGGCTGTGCTCGCCGTCGATGAGGAGCCAGTCGAATCCTTGGCGGCTCAGGATCTCGGTGACGTCGGGGTGGCCCAGCTCGACGAAGGTGCCGACACAGTTCTCGCCCCTCCTGATCTTCTCTTTAAGCAGGTTCTTCATAGTGATCCAATGAAATACTCTCATTCAATATATAACAGTGACCGGGTCAGCTTGTAGATCATGGTGTTCACCGGCTTGACACCCGATCAGTAAGTTATTTATTCTGTCTAGACACCTTTTTCGACGATTAGGTGCAATGACATGGTTCAATTCCTTGGCATAGAATACTGGAAGAAGTGTCAAGAGGTCGCGAACGTCGACGAGGAGTTCGGCATCAAGACCAGGATGTTCAACGCCACTTTCACGTACAGGGTCACCGATAAAGACGACCTCCCCGACATCTACGTAGAGTTCGTGGACGGCAAGATCACGGAGGTCAGGGAGCTGGGCGCAGACGAGAAGACGGCCTTCACTCTCGAGGGCCCGTACAGCGTATGGACCCAGGTCAACAAGGGTGAGCTGGACGGCAGCAACGCCATCATGACCAGGCAGCTTCAGTTCAAGGGCAACATGAGCGCCATCATCAGGTACAGCAAGGCGTTCCTCAGGCTCTTCGAGCTCATGCAGACCATCCCGGTTGAGTACTAGCCTAACCACCTCTTATCCCTTATTTGACTGAAAAACCGGTTGAATACCAGACTTTTATTGTCAAACGATAACCGTATATACCCTTTTTTCATCAATTGAATAAGAGGGTCCCATGATCGATGAAACCTCTTTAAATGTTATCAGGGAGTTACTCCGAGACGCTCGTCTGAGCTTCAGAGAGGTCGCGAGACGTATCGGGATAAGCAGCGGCACGGTGGCCTCCAGGGTGAGGGAGCTGGAGAGGAACGGCGTGATAAAGAAGTACACCGTCCAGCTTGACCACGAGAAGATGGGCTACGAGCTGACGGTCATAACAGAGATCATCGTCTCGGGAGGCATGGTGATGGAGGTGGGGGAGAAGATCGCGGCCTACCCCGAGACGACAGGCGTATACAACGTGACGGGGGAGTCGGACATCATGGTGATCGCCAAGTTCAAGACGAGACAGAAGCTCAGCGACTTCACGAAAAACATCACCAAGATGCCTCACGTGGAACGCACAGAGACCCACCTAGTCCTGAACACCTTGAAAGAGAACTACGGTCGTCTCATCTAAGCCTGGAGCCTGCCCAGCTCCATCCCTCTCCGAAGAGCTTTAAGGTTAAGCTCTTTTCGTTTGGGGAAACGATCCGATATAGAGGCCGCGAGGGCTTCGGCTTTAACGACGCCTGTGAGCGCCTGGACGGCGCCGAGCATCACCATGTTCGCCGTCAACGGGTTACCTAGCTCGTTCGCCGTCGCCACGGCTGGGATCTCGTGGTAGTTCTTGTTCGAATCCATGTCGTTTTTCGAGATGTCTACGAGGCTAGCCTCGTAGATGACAATGCCTCTGTCCATCACTGTACTGGCGAACGTGGCGAACGCGTCTATGGACATGGCTACGAGGCAGTCGGGACTCGAAATCTTGGGGTAGTCGATGGGCTCATCTGACGTTATTACATCCGTTTTACATGACCCTCCGCGGGCCTCGGGGCCGTAGCTCTGGGTCATCAAGGCGTATTGTCCGTCATGGATCGCCGCAGCGTTCGCCAAGACGTAGCCTGCCGTTATGACGCCTTGTCCGCCGAAGCCGGCTATCCTTATCTCTCTCCGAGTCACCTCGCCTTCGCCTCCAGCTCCCGAAGTATCTCGCCGTATGTCGGCTTCCTCACGTCGACGAAGTCCCCTATTATTATCTCTGTGGAGGGGTCGATCGTGGCCTCCGTCGGGTGAACCTTCATTATCTTCGTGTTGTCCCTCAGCTGCCGCATCATCTCGATGGGGGTCTGCTTGTTGAGCCTCCCGAACCCAGTGGTGCAGGGGCTTATCACCTCGATGAAGCTAAACCCTTTCTTCTGGAGCCCCTTCTTTATCGCGTTCTTCAGGTGGTAGACGTGGTAGACAGTCCAGCGGGACACCATGGTGGCGCCGGAGGACGCCACGAGCGCCACCAGGTTGAATGGGTTCTCTATGCTCCCGTATGGGCTGGTGGGGGTCCTCGTGTTAAGCGGGGTCGTTGGTCCATACTGGGCTCCCGTCATGCCGTAGTTGAAGTTGTTGCTGCAGATCACGAGCATGTCGACGTTCCGTCTTGCGGCGTGGATGAGGTGGTTTCCCCCTATGGCGAAGAGGTCGCCGTCGCCGCTTATCACCACGGTCTTCAGGTCTGGCCGGGATATGCTGATGCCTGTGGCGAAGGGTAGGGCTCTGCCGTGGGTTGTGTGGAAGGCGTCGGTGTTGACGTAGCCGGAGGCCCTCCCGGCGCACCCTATCCCTGATATGGTGACGATCTTGTCGAGGTCCATGGATAGCTCCTGGATGGCCTCCACGTAGCTGTGGAGGATGATCCCTAGGCCGCAGCCGGCGCACCATATGTGGGGCAGCCTATCCATGCGAAGGTAGTCGCTTAGTGGGTGCTTCATCTCCTCGGTCATGCATCTATCCTCCTAATGGCTTCCAGTATCTCACCGGGAGTGTGGGGGTTCTCCCCGAGCTTCGGGAGGAAGCGCACGGGCTTGGGCTTCACCGCCCTCTCTACCTCCCTGACCAGCTGACCGTAGTTCATCTCCGCGACGATTACTGCCTTGGCGTCCTCCGCCATCTTCTCGAGGAGCTTATCTGGGAACGGCCAGAGGCTCACCAGCCTCAGAAGACCCGCCTTGAGGCCCCTGTCTCGGGCCTGCTTCACGGCTGTGGCTGCTGACCGCGCCGCTATACCGTACGCTACCACCAGTACCTCGCAGTCGTCCGTCATCAAAGCCTCTACCCTGGTTATCTTGTCGGTGTTCCGCCTGATCTTGTCGCATAGCCGCCTGACCAGCTTGTCCTGCGTCTCCACGGACATGTCGGGGTAGCCTTTCTCGTCGTGGGTTAGGCCGGTCGAGTAGAACCTGTAGCCGTCCCCGAAGCTCGCCATGGGGGGCACCAGCGACTCGTCCGCCCTGTAGGGGAGGTACTCGGAGGGGGGCAGCGTAGGCCTCTTTCTGTCCACGAGGGTCAGCTCCTCCTCTCTCGGTATCGTCAGCCTCTCGTACAGGTGGCCTATGTTTGCGTCGCTGAGGAGGAACACGGGCGTCCTGTACGCCTCGGAGAGGTTGAACGCCTCGACCGTGAGGTCGTACATCTCCTGCACAGACTGAGGCGCAAGGGCTATCGTCTCGACGTCTCCGTGCATGCCCCAGCGGCACTGCATCACGTCGCCCTGAGCCCCCATGGTGGGCTGCCCAGTGCTGGGCCCGCCGCGCATGACGTTGACTATGACGCAGGGCGCCTCGGTCATCACTGCCAGGCCGATGTTCTCGAGCATCAGGCTGACGCCGGGGCCGCTGGTCGCCGTCATGGCCTTCAAGCCGCTGAAGGACGCGCCTATTACGGAGGCTATGGCGCCGATCTCGTCCTCGAACTGGATGAACTTGCCTCCCAAGACCGGGAACCTCTGGGCGATCCGCTCCGCTATCTCGGTGGCAGGGGTTATGGGGTAGGCCGCGTAGTAGCCGCAGCCCGCGGATATCGCTCCCTCTGCGCACGCCCAGTCGCCGTGCACGAAGCGGGTCCCAGTTAACACCCTGTCAGCCATCGGTTTCGTCCTCCTCTATGGTCAGCGCGAAGTCGGGGCAGAGCCTCGTGCAGAGGCCGCAGAGTGTGCACTTGTCAGGGTTTTTGATCCTCGGCGGGGTCACGCCTTTCTCTGTGATTTCTTCGGATTTCTCGAACACATTGTTGGGGCAGAACTCGATGCAGTAGCCGCACCCCTTGCACAGCTGTTTATTCAGCTTTATACGCTGCTTGGCCAAGTCGAAGCTACCTTCGTCACATGTTAGTTTTACGTGTTTTTATATATCCATTTTCATTTATTCAAAAATACGGCTCCAGCCGGTGCACCGTTACATATGTGAATATAAAAATGTGTTTTTTTTCGCCGAATGGAGCATGAAACCTGTTTTTTCTGTTAGCGCTTATTAAAGGGATCACGTCGCGAAGGTTCATTCTTCCTCTAGTTGTTCGCGGATGGTCTCGTCCTCAAGTGTTATGTTGCCGTACACTATGCCTATGACGCCGGAGTAGAGGAGCCGCTTCTTGATCTCCTTGAACTCGTCCGGGGTTAAGCCGAGGTTTTCGAGCTTGCCCCTCAGGGTGTCCTGTGTGACGTGTCCATGTTGGTAGCTGCACAGGGCCTTCATGAAGAGCTTCTCTCTTTCCGTAAGCGTCATGGGCTGTCCTCTGAGGGTAGATAAAGGAACAGAACTGGAGGGATAAGACTTGTTGTACGCTGAACCATCACGGGTCAGGTTAAAGGCTGTTAAGAAAGACTGGGCTTTTGTTATGCCCGTACGTCTAGGTTTACCAGTTCCTCTAGTCGGTCGTAGTATTTGAGCACGTTCGTGCCAGAGTGGGTGATGTAGTACTGCTTCCCTCTTCCCTGCATGTCGCCCGCCTCCTCGGCGTACCCCTTGTTGACTAAGAGGTCGATGGTGCTCTTCAAAGTGTTCCATGAAAGGTTGGAGGCGTACATGATCCTAGTTGGCCTTGACTCTCCATGGTGTATGACTGAAAGGACGTCTATGGCTATCTGGAAGCTTGATCTTCTCGGACTCAAGGCAGATGCTTCTCAGCTGAAAACGATTATAAGCATTATAGGTTTGAGAAAAGGAAGATTGATTCATATATTCGCGAGGGATGATGGGTCTATATCTTCTCTTTGAGGAGCGACCCGAGTATCTGGATGCCCTCCGTTATGTCGGGGATGCTTGGGTGGCTGTAGTTGAGCCGCATGTGGTTGTGGGTGCTCGTGGTGAAGAAGTTGTTTCCCGGGATGTACGCGACGCCGCTCTGTACGGCCTCCATGAGCATCTCCGTGGCGTTGACGTGCTCCGGAAGCGTTACCCATAGGAACAGGCCGCCCTTGGGGTGGTTCCACTTGGCCTCCTTGGGGAAGCTGGCGTCCATGGCTTCCAGCATGACGTCCCGCTTCTTCCTGTAGACCTTGACCATCTTCTCTATCTGCTGGTCGACCACGCCTTTCTCGAAGAGCTTGGCGGCGACCCACTGGCTGGGGAGGGCGTTGCTGATGCTGATGTTGCTCTTGGCCTCCACCATCTTGGCGATGAACTCCCGGTGGGCGACGAGCCACCCGATCCTCATACCCGGCGACACGATCTTGCTGAAGGTGCTGGTGTACATGACGCGGCCCGTCTTGTCCAGGCCCTTCAGCGGCGTGGGCATGGGGCCCTCGAAGCTGATGTAGCCGTAGGGGTTGTCCTCCAGGATGAGGAAGTCGTGTTTCTCGGCGAGCTCAAGTATCCGTCTCCGCCTCTCCATGGGGATCACTGTGCTGGTGGGGTTCTGGAAGCTTGGTATTATGTAGAGGAGCTTGAGGGTCTTTCCCTCGGCCTTCACCTGCTTGATCACCTTCTCCAGGTCCTCTGGGTCCATCCCGTCCTCGTCTAGCTTGGCAGTCCTTATGTCGGGGTCGACGGTCCTGAAGGCGCCGAGGGCTGAGAGGTAGGTGGGGGCGCCCACTATGACGACGTCGCCCTTGTCGAGGAAGACGCGGGTGACGAGGTCGAGGGCCTCCTGGCTGCCCGTGGTGATCATCATCTCCCTGTAGGGGTCGGCCTCTATGCTGTGGCCCTTCATCCACGCGGCGAGCTGCTCCCTGAGGGAGTGGAGCCCCGCCGTGCTGCCGTACTGGAGCATGACGCGCCAGTCGGCCTCCGTGGCCTCGTCGATGGCCTCCTTTACTTCCTTCCACGGGAAGTTGGCCTCATCGTACATGCCTCCCGTGAGCCCTATGATCTTTTTTCCCTGTCGTTTGAGTTCCTCGGCGGCGAGCACCACGGTGGTGAGTACACCGGGTTTGAAGCTTGCGCCGAGTTTTGAGTAGAACTTGTCGGGGTTCATGGCTATCTGAAGGGTAGACGAGATCATGATATATCTGTTTATGGCTCCGTTTGTGGCAGGTTACTTGTTTTTATGTGGGTTGTTGCTGTAGCTGTGTATTCCGTGAATTTTTTTGTGGGTTTGGGGGTGTGTTCTACTCTTTTTTGGGCAGGGGTGTTGCGGGTCGTGTTTGGGGGAAGGGGTGAGTGTTAGGCTTGTTCCTAGTAACTAAGAACACTCCCAGCCCAGAATTTTTTTTTCCCCATATGACCAGTAACCTGACACAAACACCCAGAAAAACCCCCGATCATACCCAAAAAAACGCTTATTCCATGTGCACGAATATTTAATTTCTTAATAAACCAATATTATTTGATATTTAATAGAATTTCTCTTAACGATGGAATCTTTCAACATCATGCACATATACAAAACAGATGTCTTCAACAATACCATATAACATAACATCGTACCATCATTTTGATACGCGTCTTCTTTAACACCACCCAAGCATTAAAATTTATAGAACCAGAAATTTAATGCGGAAGATACGTTGCACGCAACATAGCCGAACACACCAAGAACCCCAATTGCCCAGCCAAGGACGGAAAATAAGGCCCCAGCCCCAATAAACCCCTTTAAATGCATCCACTCCATATAGTTTTGTGCAGGATTCCTCGCCGAACCACGCCTCAAGCGTGGTGGCAAGCACCACGCAGTGAAAGACAAAATGATATATACACTAGGAGAACTTGAGACACGCCGCCAGGCCCTTCTCAATGGGATAAGCCAGAACCTCAACTACACAGAGATAGCCGCCCAGCTGGGAGTTAGACGAGGCGACCTACTTAAAGACATCAAGGCCATGCGCCGAAGCAGAGACCCCGACCTACGTGACGCTCAGCGCATCGGCCAAGCCAAGGTCAACGAAGAGAAGCAGTCTGTCTCTAAAAGCCGCGAGAAAAGGTTCTATAATATGACTGGTATGACTCTCCATGAGAAGTCGTTCCAAAATATGGTCTACTTCTATAAACCCGAGCTCATGACTATCTTGAGAAGCGGGGACCACGAGTCCGCCATAAGAAGCCTCCCCAAAAGCATCCGTCGTACCCTGATGCATAATGGCATACTCACAAAGAGGAACAGGCCTGAGATCACTCAACAAGCCCGAGACCAGCTTCTGTAGCCAATAAAAACCCAGCCCAGACTCACGCAAAGAAGGTAACACTCTGCGAGTTCACCTACCTATACGTGCATAATAACAGTCATCATGGGTCTAGCTACGATTGATTAAGAGTTCTGCTCATGTGTGAAGGTAACCGAGTTTCACTACATCCTCGTAATGGCTTCTATAGAGATTGAAGGGCACGTTCTATTAATTACACTGATAGGAGTTAGTAACAACAAGAATTTTTTTTATAACCATTGTTTATTTTCTTGTGCGCGGGCTTTTTATTCAGTTCCGCGCTCGCACTGAAGCGTCAACAGTCGTCCGGTGAAGGACGCGTAGACGCCAGACAGCGTGAACCACATTAGTGCGTCCATGTCCAGCGGCGGGATGTCCCGGATCAGCAGAGCCGTGAGCACGGCTGTCTGAACGCCTGTCGGCACTAGGTTCGCCGAGTCCGCGTTGCTGTCCCTCATGCCCTTCGTTGCCAGAACGGGGCTCAGAGCGGTGGAGAACGAGGCGACCAAAGCGAGGGACTCGGCGCACGTGGGCGTGACCTAGAGATTGTTTGATGGTGTGTCGCTTCAGAGCAGCATTAATAAATTGGGGTGCGAGGAGAATCCGGCCTGACTCGCTTATTTTATTTCTATCCGACTTGATTCAAGGCCTCGTCTGGTCCCCTGAACCCCCTGCCACGCATATATATTCCGCGGGCCAGACATCTACATGGCCTTGTTCAGCTTCATGTTCGCACCCATGGAGGGCTACTCTGACGGCGTCCTCCGCACCCTCTGCCACACCCACGGAGCCGACCTCACCTTCACGGAGATGGCTCACGTCGAAAGCTTCCTCAGGGGCAACAAGCCGGCGCTCGCCAAGATAGAGGCCCCCGACTCGACGCCCGTCCAGATACAGCTCCTGACGGGGAGAGAGGACCAGCTTGAACGGTTCATCGACGGCTTCACGCCATTCCCCGGGTTCATGGGGTTCAACCTCAACCTGAGCTGCCCCAGCATGGACGTCATCAGGCACGGTAAGGGTGCCGCCATGGTCAAGCGGGCCGCTAAGACCCAGAGGCTCGTGTCCATCATCCAGGGCCATGGGTATGCGGCGTCCGTGAAGCTGCGGCTCGGCACGAACGAGCATGAGAAGAGGAACAAGCTCTACCTGAACAGTCTGGGCGGAGTCGAGGCAGACCTCTTCATAGTCCACGCGAAGACGGCCGCCCAGGAGTCGGGTGAGCCCGAGGACTACTCAGTGTTCCCTGAGTGCGTCGAAGCCGCCGGCGGCGTACCGGTCATCGCTAATGGAGGCGTAGACTCCGCCGAGAAGGTGAGGACTCTCAGGGGGATGGGCGTAGCGGGCGTCATGATCGGGAGGGCCGCCCTCGGCAACCCTTCGATCTTCGACGCCTTGAAGAACGAGCTGGGGTTCAATGAGCCGAGGAGGATCGTGCCGGTCATAGGTGAACTGGTGAGAGAGTACGATTCACTCCACATGCGCCTCCGCGGCAACGAAAGATACAGGGATAGCTTTCTCAGAGTCGCCGGGAGAAAGGCTGGGAGTGTAACGTACTAGCCGCGCGTGCAGCGTCCCATGTAACTAGGAGTAAATGAATTTCAATACTCAGTTTGTTGACTAAAAACCTCTGAATAGATGAAAAGTACGGCTAATGTTATTGGTTTTGTTTAAGGAATCCCTTACTCTATTGTCTTGATTTTTAACATCGACAAGGTTCCAATGATTGCGATCAGGAAGACTAGGACTCTCATTGTAAACGTGTTTAGGATCAGTAGAGCGGAGGCTAGGACCGCCGTCCACATTATAGTTAATGCTTTGATCTTGGTTGCCTTCCTCATTCCCCCATGTTCTTCAAAGTCCCTGATTATCGGTCCGAACATCTCGTTGTGGGACAGCCAGCTGTGGAGCCTCTTTGATCCTTTGTAGTAGCATGCAGCGGATAATAGAACGAAGGGGGTCGTGGGGATTATTGGCAGTATAACGCCTATGAATGCGAATGCTAACGAAACAGTTCCTATTATGTTGTAGATTAACTTTTGAGTTTTTTCTCCAACTCTCCCCGTTACTTTACCCATTAACATGATGGAACCGGAAGACGGCTTTTAAGTATCATGTATATACGAAATTATTTATACAATATTCCCATCGCGGCCATTTAACACAAAAAAAACTAGGATCATCTCACTTTAGAAGGTAGGACACCTCATCCGCGCGCGAAATAGTTAACATCTTAATTATTTGCATGCATTAGCTAAGAGTGAAACCTTTGTCAAGAAAACAGAGACCTAGACTATTGCTTAACGTGAGGAAGCGGAATCTAGGAAAAGCCTTGAGAAACGTTTTCCCAGAAGAAGACCAAGCACCCCTCATTGAAATACTGTTGCTTGCCGCTGAAAAAAATAAGATCCAGAACAATGAAATCCAGATACCAGAGCCAGTGAAAGAGGATCTATTGATTCTATTAGAGAGAGAAAGAGTCCTGATTCCCTTCGAGACCTCGAAAACGATTGCATGGGAGGACAGATTGTTAACATTCAAACCAGGTGAAGCATACGAGGTGCCCCACGTAATCAAACATCTACTTAACAGGGCAGGGGAAACAGGGGAACTCGACCCCGATTACGCGTTTAAGAAGTATCTAAGGGAGATCGGTGAACCGGAGCCAGAAAAGATCTCGATCCTATTCAATAAAGTTCTTGAAAACGTTGAAAAAAGAAGAATATCCGCCAAGATGCTGTCAGAGATTGCCAAGGAGCTAGGCCTGAAGTCTAGGATGGGAACGATCATAGCGGAGTTGAAAGGAGGGGGAGTAATCAGTCCCTGCTTGAGAAACCCCTCAAAGCTTAGATACGAAGTAAACTCGTTTTTAAAAAGATGTGAGTAATACACTTTTACTCTTTAGTATCGTTCATCCCGTAACCAGGAACAACTACGTGAAGACAAAAGGAATAGTAATGGGTTAGATGGGTCTCTGGAACTCGCCGTACCCCGGCTTCCCGACCACCTGCCCGTCCTCGTAGACTATCTCGCCGCGGACCATGGTCATCACCGGCGCCCCCTTCCCTTTCATGCCCTCGTAGGGCGTTATCTTCTGGATGGTCTGAAGGTCGTCGCCCCTGATTTGGAACGGCTTATTCATGTCGGCCACCACGAGGTCGGCGTCAGCGCCGAGGACGATGTCTCCCTTCTTGGGGTACAGGCCGTTCATCATGGCCGGGTTGGTGCTGAAGACCTCCACAAGCCGTTCCAGGCTGATCATGTCCCTGTTCACGGCGTCCAGCATCAGCGGCAGGGTTGTCTCTATGACCACGCCGCCGCTGGGCGCGTCGAAGATGTTCTCCCATCCCCGCTCCTTCTCCTCCTTTGTGTAGGGGGCGTGGTCACTGGCCAGCACGTCGATGGTGCCGTCGTTGAGCGCCTCCCAGAGCCTCAGCTGGTCGTCCTTGCCCCGCAGCGGCGGGTCGACCTTGGCGTAGGGGCCCCTCTCCTTCATGGTCTCCCTGGTGAAGAGGAGGTAGTTGGTGCTGGTCTCCCCGGTCACCGCTTGGCCCATTGTCTGAGCCCATTCCACCACGTCGACGGCGCCCGCCGCCGTCATATGGCATATGTGCAGGTGGACATCCGTATCCGCCGCCAGCGTGACGCACCTCATGGTCGCCTCTATCTCGGCTATCGCAGGCCTGAAGTCGCAGTGGGCCATGGGGTCCGTGCGACCGGACGCCTTGGCCTCCTCCATGTACATGTCAACCAAGTTGCCGTTCTCGGCGTGCACCAGCAGCGGCTTGTCCAGCTCCGAGAGGGTGTTCATGTGCCTGAGCAGCGTGTAGTCGCTTGCAGCCAGCTCCTTGAACCGGGCGATGAGGAAGCTCTTGAACGCCGTGGCGCCGGCCTCGCTGACGGCGACTATGTCCTCGGTGGGCACCTCACCAGCGCCGCCGATGAACGCGAAATCCACCAGGCTCTTCCTCTCAACGATCCCCTTCTTCTGGTTGAACGCCTCGACGGTCACTATGGCGGGCACCGTGTTCGGCATGTCCACCACCGTGGTCACGCCGCCGGCGGCCGCCGCCCTTGTCCCGGACTCGAAGTTCTCCCGCTCCGGGAACCCCGGGTCACGCAGATGGACGTGCATGTCCACCATGCCGGGTAGGACCACCTTCCCCGCGGCGTCGACGACCCTGTCGGCGTTGGGCTCTCCTGACCTGACGACGCCCACTATCCTGCCGCCGTCGACGACCACCGAGCC
>Ga0268279_1000766_pt1 | contig 19591 bp, 23 predicted proteins | sample saktaG_6_FD_190142 | JGI IMG/M metagenome (GOLD analysis project Ga0268279, IMG submission 190142) | Saline water microbial communities from Sakinaw Lake, British Columbia, Canada - sak_2010_1_5_80m | ecosystem: Environmental > Aquatic > Non-marine Saline and Alkaline > Saline ...
GGTTAAAGTAGAGAATTTCATTCTATTAGCATCTTTTTGATTGCCAATAAATCTCACTACATTCCATCCTATTACTTCTCCTTCAATATCATAATCTGTGGCAACTGTTAAACTTCCTGCGTTTTTTGATAATTTTAATAAAGTATCGTAGTATCTCTTTGTAAAATCATTTTTTCTTGCAAGGTAGTTAGGAACCCATTCAATATCAAATACAGGTAATTTTTGTCTGGCTTTTTCTTGTTTTAGTGTAAATAAATGCCCAACAGCACAAGCAACAATAATTTCTTTTCCATTTCTATTAACTTCATAATAAGGAACTCCTCTCCCTCCTTTTTTAATTGCTTTTCCTAGAGAAGCAGCTATTTTTAATGCAGCTTGAGGTTTTTCTGTTATAACTAATTCATAACCCCCTTTTTTTAATTTGGTTTTTGGATGAGGATATTTTTTCTCTTTAGAAGTAGTTTTTCTTTTTACAGATTTTTTCTTTGAAATCTCTTCAACAGTTTCTAATTCATCTCTTTCTGGTCTTTTGTATTGTTTTTCTACTTTTGATTTTGTAGAGCTTTCATCTTTTTTAACTCTTTTTTCAACTGTATACTTTAAATCATCAGCATCTACAGGAAAATAATCTTCAGCTAATCTTTCTTCCCGAGAAATTTTTCTTTTTTTTACCATTTTAAAATTTCTGGGCCACAAAACACATGGGTTTTGTCGGCTTTTGTTTTTTTAGGCTTTTTAGGCATTATTGTTAATTGAATAAGAAGTATTTATAGATTTTTCTATTAAATTTCAAAAATCTTTGGTTTTCTTGATACATTAATTATCTTTGTTTTTCCCATATTTTCTTCAAGTCCACCTGCTTCATGAATATGCGAGTTAATTAAAATATCTGGTTTAAATTCTTTTATTGCTTTTTTTACTGCTTTTGATCCTGGGAAACCAGTGAATTCTGATTTACTTCCTTGATGATGCATGTGAGTTACCATAATTTTCTTTTTAAGGTCTTTTATTTTTTCATGGCCCTTCTTTAGTAAATTAAATATTTCTGGATCCTCTACAAAATTTATTCCCATATCTCCTCCTCCTGCACCAAATATGCCCAAATCTCCTTTTACAAATGAATATCCATGTATGTTTTTTGTTGGAGAATACATTTCAGCTAAAAAATCAGCAGTTGCTACAGATTCATGATTTCCAGGAATTAATAATACTTGCTTTTTTGCTTTTACAAAAGGGCCAATTATATTTTTTAAGGATGTTTCTGCCCATGTTATATCTCCTGCTAAAATTACAAGGTCTACATTTTCTTTTTTGGCTCTTTCAGCTAATCTTTTAGATAATCCAGTGTCTCCATGAATATCTCCTATGGCTAGAATTTTTGTCTTTTTTTCCATAGAAATAAATAATTTTTTGATTAATAAAACTTCTGAAACTGTAAATTTTCACTTAGAAGTTGTAGTAAATATATATGTTCCAAAACATTTAAAAGCACACCATCATCTGAATATATACATTAAATCACATACGTCAAATGAAAGACAACTTTGATATCTTTTTTAGGAGAAAGCCAGCTTTGATGTTGGTATCATTAAAGAAGAATACAAGGATGAGATATGGCAGTGTTCTGGCAAAAGAAGTAGACTGTACATACAGTCATGCTGTGAAGATTTTGCAGACATTAGAAGAATTGAAATTGGTAGAGTTTGAAAAAAAGGGGCGAATAAAATTAATAAAACTCACCAAGAAAGGTAAATCTGTTGCAGATGCAATAGATAATATCCAAGATTTGATTAGATAAAAAGATTAGACTGCCCCTTGAAACTTCTTTTAATAGTAATTGTAAAAGTTTAAATAATTCTATTTTTTAATATATTAATGGTAAAGAGGTGGATTCAGAGAGCAATACATCGGCCTGGAAGACTTCATTTTGTATTAGAAATTCCAAAACAAGAAAAGATACCTATGTCTTTGTTAAATGCAATTATTAAGGCAAAAGCAGGACAGACTATCAAAAACCCTACCTCAGTTGGGAAAAAAAAGATTTTAGTAACACGTAGAATAGAACAGCGTGCAATTCTTGCCAGAAATCTAAAAAATCTAAAGAGAAATTAAAATTTTTCATTAATCATTTTAGAGAATAAAATAATTAAAGAAATAAGTTTTTAAACTTCTTCTATAATATAATATTAACGGCTCTGTAGCTCAGTTTGGTAGAGCACTAGACTCTTAATCTAGGTGTCGGGGGTTCAAATCCCTCCAGGGCCATATAAATCTTTTTAAAGACTAATCTAATTTTAAAAAAATGAAAGGGCTAATAGATAAGCAAATTCATGCAAATGAATTAAAATTAAGATTTTTAATGACTAATGATTGTACCCGTAATTGTTCTTTTTGTTTAAATGATTTTCAGTTAAAACCCAAATCAAATAGCGAAGTAAAATATCTTGATTCAAATATTGCAAAAATTGCAATAAATCAATATGCTTATTTTTTTAAAGAAAAATATCCTTTACAGATTTATTTTAGTGGTGGAGAGCCAACATTGCACCCAGATTTAATAGAATTAATGAAGGTTGCAAAGTCTCTTGATTGTAGGGTGACTTTAATCACAAATGGGGATTTTCCTGATTCTTTAGAATCTGGATTAAAAAAATTTTCTGATCAAATACATTTTGGAACTTATGAAAAAAGTCAAAAACATGCTGAGAAAATTAAAAGAATGAAGGGGTTAATTCAATGCATTTATCCCCATGTAGATTCTTCTTTTATAGAATTTTATTCTAATCAAGGCATACCAATAAAAATATTCAAGGATTTTTATGATAATTCAAATGAATATGAAGGTTTTTCTAAAGAAATAAAGAAAGAATTTCCAGAAGCTAATCTTTCTTTTAGACATACAGGAATTCAGGAAAATAGGGGGCTAGGATGCGAAGATTGTGCAAAAACCTGTGTTACATTAAAGGCGGCATGGATTTTTCCTGATGGGGGTTCTTCTCCTTGTCCTCAATTATATAAATCTTCTTTATCTTATCCTAAAACTTCAGAAGAATGGTTAGCATACTTTAGTAGAGTAGAACAATTTCATAAAAGATAGAATTATCTATATTCTCGACAGATGTTGTCACACTTTGTACATTTGAAGAATTTTGTTTCTGCCTCATCTCCTGAACGTGTTTGAACAGTCCAAAAATAAGCTTTTTCATTTCCACATTTTTTACATTTTTCAACTACTACAGGTAAGGTTTCTGTATCTTTTCCAGTGACAACCCCAATTTCTTCTCTTCCACCTACCTTTTCAAAGGTAGCAATTTTAATTTTATCTTTTGAAGAATAATTACATCTAGCACACCCATAATTTTTTCTTTTTTGTATTAATACTGCACCACATTTTGGGCAAAATTCCATTGTAAGCTTTACAATTCCTCTTTTATAAACATTTCTCTTTAAGTTTCATGACAAAAGCCCTTTTCTGAACTAGGTCTGCTTACTTCAAAAAATACTAACTTGACCCAACCCACATAAGGAGCAATTCTAAATACAGCCCTTCCAACTATTTTATCTTCTGTGATAACTCTTTCAAAAGTTAGCTGACCATTATTATTATCTCCAATTGTAGAGAAGATATAATCTCCATTTTCTTCTTTTATATCAATTATTCTATGAATTATTGGATTTGATTGAGAAGCTTCAAATATTATCACATCTCCTTTATCTAGTTTTTCTGGTTTTGTACCCACAATGAATAAGATGTCTCCTTTATTGAAACCACGTTTAAACGGAAAATCTTGAAAATTTAATTTATTAATTATAAAGTTAGCATATTTGTCATCATGCCTTTCATACCAAGAATCAAAGTTAGAAAAAATATTGTCTTCATGATACATACTACAAGATTCAACAATTGCTAATGGTAAGGTAGTTCCTGTTGCTAAATTTAACAATGGAAAGAAAACAAGTTTAATTATCACAAATAAGAAGATTATAGAGATTATCCATCCCTTGAGACTATCATCTTTCCAAACAACAAACCAAAATTTCTTCCAGAATTCTCTAAACCTCTTTTCGGAATTTTTCATATTTTGTAAAGATGAATAGGGTTTTTAAAAGTTGTTTATATGCAAAACATTTAAATAGTATACATTCTGTGTATACACAATAGGTATACACTCTATACCTTCTTTCAACCCCTAGCCACATTTCCAAAGAGGATCTGTGGCCTTATATTCCAATGACAGACATATTTGACAACACAATTCTATGCAAGAAATGCAATACAAAAATGCAAAAGGCGAAGATTGTTAAAAACGGATTTATATTTAGGGCAGTTATATGTCCAAAATGTAATGATAAGATTATACATCCTGTTGATGAGCAAGAGTACAATAAATTTATAAATCTAAAAAATAAGGAGTTTAAGGTTAAGATGCGGTTAGTAGGAAATAGTTATGCTGTTTCAATCCCTAAAGAGATAGTTTCTTTTATGAACGAGCAAAAAAGTATTATGGATGAAATGGTAAGATTATGCTTTGAAGATTTTGGGAGATTAAGTTTAAATTTTGAAGAATTAAAAGGAAAAAATAAAAACAATGAAAATAAGCAATTTTCAAGTAATTAAAAACTCACGTGGTAATGCGTCACATAAACGTGTTTAAAAATGTCTAAAGAAATTCAATTAAAGGTTGTGGAAGCATTGCAAGACGATGCATATAAAGGAATAGCTAGAATTGACGCAGATATTATGAGAAATTTAGGAATCAGAAGAGGAGATGCTATTTTAATTAAAGGAAATAGAGAGACTGTTGCAATTGCTGATAGGGCTTATCCAGCAGATGTTGGAGAAGGGATAATTAGAATTGATGGTATTTTAAGAAGAAATGCAAAAACAGGAATTGGAGACCCTGTTAAGGTTTCTAAAGCAGAAATTAAAGAGGCAAAGAAAATTACAATTGCTCCTGCACAAAAAGGAATTATGGTTCAAGGGGATCCAGAGCATTTGAGAAATGGATTACTTGGAAGAACTGTCCTTAAGGGAGATGTTGTTGTATTAGGTGGTGTTCAAAGAAGAAAAGATTTGTTTTCTGAAATGGGTCTTGGAGAAGGTTTTGGAGATATGTTTGGAGAAGAATTTGGAAATATCCTTGGGAATCTAGGAGGGGGCATTTCTCAAATCAAATTTTTAGTTGTATCTGTTAACCCAAATCAACCAGTTATTATAACAGAGAATACTCAAGTATCTTTAAATTCAAAAGCAGTTGAAATTGAGGAAGATAGTATTAAGAAAATTTATTATGAAGACATTGGAGGTCTTACAGAAGAAATTAAAAAAATAAGGGAAATGGTAGAAATTCCAATTAAACGTCCTGAAATATTTCAAAGATTAGGTATTGAACCTCCAAAAGGAGTTTTATTACACGGACCTCCTGGAACAGGAAAAACTTTGTTGGCAAAAGCAGTAGCAACTGAGTCAGAAGCTAATTTTATTTTATTAAATGGTCCTGAAGTTATGTCTAAGTTTTATGGAGAATCAGAAAAGAAAATAAGAGATATTTTTGATGAAGCAGAGAAAAATGCCCCTTCTATTATTTTTATAGATGAACTTGATGCTATTGCTCCTAAAAGAGAAGATGTTTCAGGAGAAGTAGAAAGAAGAGTTGTTAGTCAGATTTTAACAATGATGGATGGTTTGAAATCAAGAGGAAATGTTATTGTTATTGGGGCAACAAATAGAGTTAATGCTCTTGATTCTGCTTTAAGACGTCCTGGAAGATTTGATAGGGAGATTGAAGTTGGAGTTCCAAGTAAAGAAGGAAGATTACAAATTCTAAAAATTCATACTCGAGGAATGCCTTTAACTAAAGATGTAGATTTAGAAAAATTAGCAGCATTGACACATGGTTTTGTTGGTGCTGATTTAGAAGCTTTGACAAAAGAAGCTGCTATGGCTGTATTAAGAAAGCATTTACCAAAATTAAAATTAGATAGTGATAGTGAAGATGAACAAATTCCAAAAGAAGTCTTAGAACAATTAGTAATTAGATATAGTGATTTTATGGATGCTCTAAAAGTTGTTAGGCCATCTGCTATGCGTGAGGTTTTAGTAGAAACTCCAAGTGTTGGTTGGGAGTCTGTTGGAGGATTAGATAATGTTAGAGAGGAATTGCAAGAAGCAGTTGAATGGCCATTAAAGCATCCTGAAAGTTTTAAGAGAATGGGAATTAGACCTTCAAGGGGTATTTTATTATATGGACCTCCTGGAACAGGTAAAACATTATTGGCAAAAGCAGTGGCAAAAGAATCAGAAGCTAATTTTATTCAGGTTAAAGGGCCTTCTTTATTAAGTATGTGGGTGGGCAAGTCAGAAGAAGGAGTTAGAAAAATATTTGAAAGAGCAAGACAAGTTGCGCCTTGCATAGTATTCTTTGATGAAATAGATGCAATGGCAGGTAAAAGAGGAATTGAACAAGGAACAAAAGTCACAGAGAGGGTTTTAAATCAATTATTAGCTGAGATGGATGGTCTTGAAGATTTAAATGATGTTTTGATTATTGGTGCAACAAATAGACCAGATATGTTAGACCCTGCATTATTAAGGCCAGGGAGATTTGATAAGATTTTACTTGTAAATTCTTCTAATGAAAAAGGAAGATTACAAATTCTAAAAATTCATACAAAAAATATGCCAATTGGAGATAAAAAGCAATTTGAAGATAAAGATAAAGAGAAATTCTTAATTGATATGGCAAAGAAAACAGAAGGTTATACAGGGGCAGATATAGAGGCCTTAGCAAGAGAAGCAGCTATGCTTGCATTGAGGGAATCTGTTGACGCAAAATTAGTAACTAAGAAACATTTTGATGAATCATTAAAAAAAGTTAAACCAAGTGTGAATAAATATACTTTGGATGTTTACAAGAAAATAGAAGAGAATTTCTTGCAATCTGCAAAAGCAGCCCTACCTATTGCAGGAAGTTATTTAGGTTGATTCTGTCGTAATCTCCACACCTTCATCGTCAATCAAAATTGTATTTTCTGCCTGACTCACTTTTCCTTTTCCTATATCAATTAATTGAGCATATTGATGTAAATTTCCATTTTGTTCTAATTGTCTTAATCCAAATAAAGATTTTGTTCCGAATTTTTTCACTAACCACCTCGAGCAAAACGGAAGAGTCTGGTATTCTTCTTCTATAAATCCCAGAATTTCCCTTGCAATCTGACTCCTTATATTCTTGCTGTTAATAAGCATGTAAATTCCAGAGGGCTTTCCGTTATAAACTTTACCTGAGCCATTAGTTGCAAAAGGTTCTATTGCATAAAGTCCTTTTTTTATTTTTACTTCTTTTTTATCGTCAATGTTTGGAATAGTTAATCCAGCATGTAATTCATTTTCTTTCATTTCATGTCCTGATAAATTAATTATTGGGGAAAATCCTTTTGATTTAATTGTTTCTTCTACAGCTTTTCCAATTTGGTTTGTTGTTAAGCCACCATCCACAAAGTTGTTTTTTACTAAATTAATAGCACTATTTAATGCATCTTGACTAGCACTTATCAATTTCTTGTTTTCTTCATTATCTTCCAAATCCAAAGAAAAAGCAGTATCAGCAATCCAACCATCAACATGGACCCCCAAATCAACTTTTAACAATCCATGGGCTTTTGATTCATCATCATGTAAGGGGGTATAATGCGCAGCAATTTCATTTATGCTTGTGTTTGTTGGAAATGCAAGTTTACCTCCAAGTTCAATTATCTTTGCTTCTATTTTATCTGCTATTTCTAACAAAAGCATATCTTTCTTAATAAAAGATTTTGCAAATTCTTTTACTTTTATTGCAATTTCTCCTGCTTGAATTATTGCTTCTTTGTTCATTTTATTTTTAATCTTCTTGATTTGGGAATGAAATTTGTTATTTTTTCTTCTGAAGCATTTCCACACCCTAATAAATCTTCCTCGTATTTTAGTATTATAAATCCTTTCTTTCCTGTTTTAATATTTAGTTCTTGACCGCTCATCCATTGTTCTGTTTGTTCTTTGTTTAATTCAAATATGTTCTTTTTTATCTGGTTTTTTAAGATTTGTGCACCTTCTATACTCAATTTAGGTTCATCTCTAATCATCTTTGCAAAATAAATTCCGACTCTTTCTAATGGAATTTTCTTTTCTAATTCTGATATTTCTTTTGGACTTAAATCTCCTTGAAAGAGGAATATTCTTTCTTCTCCTCTTTTTACTAAAAGTCCTTTTATTTCAGTTATTCCAAATTGTTCTTGTAAACTTTTTTCTATTTTTCTTTTCTCGTTTATACTTAGGATTTTTAGGGTCATTTTAATTTTTCTACCAATTCATTTATTTCTTTTTTATTAGTTAAAATTATTGGTATTTTTTTGTATTTTTTACATAAACTTAGATGTGCATTGATAGAAACTTTATCTTTATTAGAATAATATTTTCCAACTCGTTTTATAATATTAATTGTAGATTTTAAAGTATCTTCTTTTTCTTTTTTTCTTAATATAAATCTTTTTAAAATTCTTTGCTGACAAATTCTTTTTGGAGTTAAGATTATAATAATCTTATCAGCTTTTTTAAATAACTCTTCTGCATGATCTGACCAACATTCTTCAGTTACCCATTTCTTCTTTTTTGAAATCTTTTTTAATTGATCTTTTATTTCTTTAGGGGATCTTTTTTTATTATACTTTATTTTATATTTGACATCTACTAGTGAATAAAGTGGAATCTTTAGTTTTTGAGAAATCTTCTTTCCTAAGGTTGATTTGCCTGATCCATGTGTTCCACAAATATGCATTTTATTATATTTCATTTCACCCTCCTGAATTTAGTTATAAAAAATCCTTCTGTATTATTATCTTGAGGATATATTCTACAAGCTTGTTTTACTTTATTTGTGTATTCTTTATCTTTCCAATTTGTAATTCCGGGTCTACATTTAATAGGCAATTCTATTTTTTCTATATTAATTCTATCTTTGAAGCTTTCTAGGATATGGTTAATGACTTCTTCATTTTCTTCTGGTGCATGAGTGCATGTAGAATAAATAATTTCTCCTCCAATTTTTAGTATCTCAAAGGCAGATTCAAATAATTGTTTTTGTAATCTTGAAAGACGCTTTATTGTTTTAGGATTCCACATTTGATATGTTATTGGGGTGCTTCTTAAAGTCCCTTCTCCAGAGCAAGGAGCGTCTAAAAGTATTTTATCAAACTTAAAGCCTTTTTGGTTTAATCTCTTGCATAAAGCTCTTCCTTCTTTTCTTGTTATAATTGTGTTTGTAACTCCGCATCTTTCTAGATTTGAAGCAAGTATTTTTATTCTTCCCAAGTGAATTTCATTCGCAATAATTAATCCTGTATTTTTTAGTTCAGAAGCTATTTGTGTTGTTTTGCTTCCTGGAGCAGCACATAAATCCAAGATTGTATCATCTACTTTTGGTTTTAAAGCAATAATTGGGAGCATACTTGCTAATTCTTGGACATAATAATAACCTAAAAGATGTTCTAATGCTCTTCCTAATTCTCCTGGTAAAAGATTTGATTCAACAATTAGAACTTCGGGGTATTCTTTCCAAGGCTGATTTATTTTCCAACCTTTATCTTCTAATCTTTTTTTGAGTTTTTCAGGAGAAATTTTTAAAGTATTAACTCTAATTGATCTTACAGGTTCTTTTTTTAGAATTTCTTCATATTCTTTAAAATCTTTTCCAAGAAGAAGTTTCATCCTTTCAATAAATAATGGTTTTGGAGGATATGACTTTTTCATTTGCAATAACAATGTTTTATCTTTTCTTTAAGGAATAAAAAAGGGAATAGGATGTCACTCACACAGCAAGGGATTATCACAGCTATTAATATTATAAAAAATATAACAATAAAATAAAATAAAGTAATTCCAGAGCTAAATGCTAATAGATAAAATAAACTGGCAAATACAGATAAAAAAACATGGATAAAATGAGGCATTCTTGTTGTTCTTGTAACAGTTCCCATAGTGCTCCCTATTAGTGCTGAAGACAAAATAATTAGGGGTTTTTCTATTAAAGGAAGATGAAATGAGGTATTAAGGGTTAATAAATTTCCTCCAAGCCAAGGAAGAATTATATCACTCATACTTCCAAGTATTATTGCTCCACCCATTCCAATTAAGATAGAATATAAAATTTTTGGCTTATACTTATAGAATATTCCTGCAGTAACCATAGAAGAAGCAATTATGTGAAGTGGATGAAATATTTCAAATAAATTTTCTGAAATTGATTTATTAAAATAATATTGAATTAATAAGATGACTAAAATAGCAATTATGGTAGCAAATGCTGTAAATGGGGCATGATGTTTTAGTTCATGAATTAATTCTTTAAATTTAAATTTCATTCTAAAAATCATTCAAGGAGGTTTGTTTTTTCCCCGAGATAATCTCTTTTAAATTTATATTAAAAACCTGGAATATGTTTTCAACTGCAGGCATAAGTTGTCTTTCTAGATAATATTCAATATTATATTCTCCTTTTTCAATTGGAAGTTTTACCTTATCTCTTACTAATTTCTTTTTATCTCTTGTCTCAGCAATAAAATAACTAATTAAATTTCCTTCTCCAACTGGAATTCCTTTTTCCTGCATTTTCTTAGCTGCAATAACATGCGGAGAAATAGCTTTGTATTCTGATATTGGTTTTTTTAATTGTGTTCTAATAATTATGTCTTCTTTATTTATTTCTCTTTGTTTAACATGTTTAACAATATCTTTTACATATTCTAAGGCTTTTTTTTCATTCCCCTCTTTTAGGATTTGTTCAATTACTTTATTTTGAACATCTCTTGCAAGTTTACACCAGTCTCTTCTAACTGTTTCAAATCCTCTTATCTTTATGTTGTTTTTTTCATCAATTAAAGCATATTTCTTTTTAGCTCCAAGAGTCCCTGCTCTTGTTGTAACCCAAAGTCCTCTTTTGAAAAAACCATCAAGTTCAAGTTCCATAATTCCTGGTAAATCCTTATTTAATCTTTCTAAGAATTCTAATATTTGTTTTTTTGATTTTCCTGCTGAAGTAAAAGCCACACTATCTGTATCTCCATAAATTACCTGATAACCTTCTTTTTCTGTTTTTTCAATTGCCTCTTTATTAAACTTTCTTACAAAAGCTAAAATTGAAGCTGAAGATTCAATAGAATAATATCTTGCGCCAAAAAAACCAATGTATCCATGTGCAGAAGCAGATAATAGTTTGAATGCATTACTTCTTGCTAAAGTCATCACATCGGGGCTTTTTTGATATGCTTTCTTATGTTCTTTTCTCTTTTCAAATATTTCTTTTAATAATGCAGGGAAAAAACCTTGCTTTTTTGAAAAATAATATGTGCCTTGGCTTGTTTTAATTGAATATGCATTTTTTTCTGGCTTTTCTAATAAAGTCCCTCTTGAAATATTCATTGAGATAATTATGCTTGTGTGCATAGAAGTAAAATCAAACATTACTAAATCCTCATATAATCCTGGTTTAGGTTCTAAAACAAAAGCACCTTCTACTTTTTGTCTTTCTCTTCTTTGGGATATTTCATCATGGGTTGGGCGTTTTTCAGGAATTTCATTAAACCTTTCTAAATTATGGATAATATATGATTCAACTTGCTTTGATAAACCATTTCTAGATATTTCAAAAATTGGTTCTTGTATAACTTTTGTAAACTCTAACATATCTGGCCAAAATTTCCTAAAGAGATTTAAAGTTAAAACAGAATCATGTAAGTTATACTCATAATAATCTTTCCAATCATGTTCTTCTAATTCTGAACTGTGTTTTATCTTGAATTCTTTTTTTGTATCTCCTAAAAATTCTTTTGCAACTTCATTTAGAGTTAATGTTTCTGATTGCATATACTGTGCATAAGCTGTTCTAATAAACTTTAGAATATCAATGTGTGTAATTCCATTTATTTTCCCAACCATTGTTATCCCTCTTGAAAATCTTGGTTGGCTATTGTCTAATCCAAGACTTAATTTTACATGATGTTTTTCTGATCTTGCTTTTAAATAAGGTAAATCAAATCCATCTGAAAAATACCCTACTAAGAAATCAGGAGATACTTCTTTTACGCATTCCACAAATTTTTCAATTAATTCTGCTTCATCTTTTACATATTCAACATAACTTGGTTTGGATTTACTTTTCTTCCAAGTTATAACCTTTTTGAAATTATCTCCAACTAAAGAAACCATTAAGATTTCTCCTTTTCCAATCTCTAACTTGTCAGTTTCAATATCATAAGCCAATGTTTTTGGTTTGAAAATTGTTTTATTATCTATTTTCTTTATAGTTTCAACTTTCACACAAAAATTAACATCTAATGCCATGTCAATTCCACCAAAGTCTTGAGAATTGTTTAATAGCTCCCCTGAAATCTCATACCAATTTAAAGGATTAAGTTTTTTCTCAATAATATAATGGGTAATGTATCCTAAATCATATCCTCTTCTTTTTTCTATTTCAGGTAAATCTAATTTATCTGCAATATCATGCAAATCTTTATAATTTGTTGCAAAGACTTTTAATGCTTTTACTTTTTTTCCCATGAAGTTTTTTTCATGAAGTTCTACTTTTTCAACTTTTGTTTGTCTGCCTTTTACATCAAGACTTATTTTTTGTATTTTTTCAATTAACTTGTCTATTTTATTATCTTTTACACTCTCTTTTAAAATTGCCCAAAGATATACAGGGCAAGAGTCAATTACACAAACTCTTTTACCTTTGTTATCTCTACCTATTATTTTTGCATAGTTTTTCCCTTGAAAATCAAAATAATCATAATCTACTGGAATGAAGGGGGTTTTCATACATTTAAGAAAGATTTGAGTTATTTAAAGTTTGAGAATTTAACTCCACGATTATCTTTGTGTCACTATTGAGTGTAGACAATAGAAACATTTAAATATACTTTTATATAAGGGGTTTTATGTCAAAATTAGAAATTGATGTTAATTTGAAACCCGGAGAAGCTAAAATAGATAGCAAAGGAAAAATTAATTATCAAATGAGATGTGAATGTGGGTATTTTATTCCTGAGAGACATATATCTGAAACTGCAAATAATAATTTAGTTACTTGCCCGGGATGTGATTTAAAATATGACGTAAGAGTTAAATTAGAGGTCTTTAGAAAATAAAAATGGAGAAAGTAGAAGTAAATATAATTCATTCTTTTAAATTAGCCAAGGCAGACATAATCAGACTTCAAGGTGATTATATGGAATTAAAGAAAAATCAATTAAGAATTTTAGAGAAATTAATAAAATTAGAAGCTAAAAAACCTGTAAAAGAAATCAAGATTGTAAAAGTTAAAAAGCCAGTTTTAAAAAGACATGGTGTAAGAAAAACTTATGTTGCTTCAAAAGAAGGGAAAAAATTTCATGTATCTAATTGCCCTTTTGCACAAAATATTAAACCAAAAACAAGAATCAAATTTAAGACAAAAACTCGACCATTGAACCTTGGTTATAAGCCATGTTCATGTATAAAATAATTCTAAAATAGCTTAAGGGTAAAATTTATATACTACTCTTGAGTTACAAAGATATGGAATATATATCTCTTACTACTGAACAAAGGGAGATACTAGTGGAATCTATTAGATATGACCCAAACACTGATTTTAATGGATGTAGAGGGCCTTCTTTAGCTAATCGGCTTGACAAAGAGTTTGAGGGGAAAATACCAAGAATTTGTTCTTTAACAGAGGAAAAATTAAAATTCTATGAAATAATTAATTCAATAGACCCTAAGATTCTTTACAATAAGATGCAAAGAACACTCTTCAAGGGGCTTTTTGGAAGATTAAAAAAAGCAGGATACAAAGGTTCAGGTGAATCTGAAATGAAAAATTATAAGAATATGGATACTTGTCAAATGTGGGGATATTACATGGAGCTTAGAAAAGAATTAGACATCTTTAGTTAATTATTTATATTTCTGTTACTTATGTTATAGAACTAAAATGGGACTAAATATACGTGAGATAATACCTAGAAAAGAACTTGAAATCTCTGATTTAAGAGGAAAAACAGTTTGTGTTGATGCATTTAATATTCTTTATCAGTTTTTATCTACAATTAGACAAGTAGATGGAACTCCTTTAATGGACAATCAAAAGAGAATTACTAGTCATTTATCAGGTATATTTTATAGAAATATTAATTTATTATCAGAAGGGATGAAATTGGTTTATGTTTTTGATGGAAAACCGCCTGCGCTTAAAGCAAAAACACATTTTAATAGGGAAGCTGGAAGAGATGTTGCTAAAGGAAGATATGAGCAAGCAAAGCAAGAAGAAGATATTTCAGGTATGAGAAGATATGGGAGTCAATTAATAAGGCTTGAAGATGAAATGATTGAAGAAAGCAAAGAACTTTTAGGAGCAATGGGAATTGCAGTTATTCAAGCTCCTGGAGAAGGAGAAGCAGAAGCAGCTTATTTATCTAGAAAAAAAGAAGTTTATGCTGCAGTAAGTCAAGATTATGATAGTTTACTTTTTGGTGCTAAAGCTCTTATTCAAAACCTTACAATGGCTAGGAAAAGAAGAACTTTAAGTGGGTGGGTTGAAATAAAACCAGAGATTATTGAATTACAAAGAGTTTTGAATTTATTAGAAATAAATTTAGACCAGCTTATTTGTTTAGGTATTTTAGTTGGAACAGATTATAATCCAAAAGGAATTCCAGGAATAGGTCAGAAAAGAGCATTAGATATTGTTAAGAGGTATAAGCAACCTGTTTTAATCTTTAAAAGTGTTGAGGAACAAATTTTGAATCTACGTGATGATGATCAGTTTAATTGGCAAGACATATTTGCTTTGTTTCATAAACCAAATGTAATTGATGCTGAGTTTAAATTTGGGAAAATAAATGAGGAAAAGATAAAAGAGATTTTAGTAGATAGGCACGATTTCTCAGAAGAGAGAGTAAATAAGCAGTTGGATAAATTAAGAGAGATTACTGAGAAGAACAAACAAAAGGGTTTGGATAAATGGTTCTAACCTAACTATAAAGTAGTAACAATAATAAGGTTTAAATAGTATAATTTCTCTGAATATTTATGGAAAAGAAAGACCTTATAAGGAAAATTGGATTTTATGGAGGTAATTTTGTAATTAGACCAATTGGGAATTTATTTAAAGAAGGAGCAAATCTAGGTAATCCCGGAGCAGCTATTATTTATGGTTTTGTAGATATTCTTAGAAACGCATCACCAAACTTCAAAGAGAGTAAGTATGTTAGATTACTTGAGGCAGGAGGTTTTGCGCTTTATGCTGGAAAGACAATTAATAATCTTGTAAATATAGCAAAAGGAAATTTTGAATATTTAATTGATTTACCTTTTGATGCCTTTATGGCTTATGAAGTTGGAAGAAATACATTTTCAGATTATAGAGGAAAAAGTTTAAAAAAAGATATTCTGGGGGTTCCCCAAGACATTATAAATATTCCAAGTAATTTCAAAGAAATAACTAGTTCTTTTAAAGCAAAATAAAAATAATTATCTTACTAATCCATAACGATTAAAAATTCTTACAAAATCTCTTTGACTTATACCTAAATTCCCTATTATTGCTGCTTCGCTTCTGCCATATCCTCTTTTTCCAAGATAATTTATAAAATAAGTCCATCCCCCAGAGAACCGCGGGTTTTTTGATCTACTAGCTTTTCTTCTAAAAATCTTAGTTTCTTTAATTAAAATATCTATACCGTTTCTATTTGGTCCTGTTCCTGTTCGAGGTAAATTTAGGTTTTTTTTTGAACATAACCAAATTCCAAATAACAGCAAAACTATGCCTAAAACAATTACAAACCATCTTTGATAAAACCAATCAGTTAAAGCCCCAATTAATATTAATCCAGCACCAATAAGCATCAATACCATGCAAAATCTTAATTTTTTTCTAAACAGATATAGTAAAACTAAAATTATAACTCCACTAAGCACATATAAAATTGTATTTGAAAATCTTAATCCATCAATTATATTTGAAATGGTATTTCTCCCAAAATAAATAATTAGTACAGAAATGCAAAAGGAAATAACCCCCACTGTTGCAGTGCTCACATTTCCGTATTTGTCTCTAAAAACTTTAGATAAAACATAATTAAGAAATGCAAAGAATATTAGGAACAGAGTACCCATAACAATTGTTGAGGGATTTATCATAGTCAAAAAATATGGTGTGGCCATAGATTGTTTAGGAAACTTATTTTTATAAATCTTCCCACAAGATTTAAATTATATAATTTGCTTTAGTTTTTATGAGAAAAATTAATTCATATGATTTATTAGGAAGTGTTGCAATTGTAAGATTTCCTTTAGATTTTAAAAAAACAGAAAAGAAAAAGTTTGCTGAGCAATTGTTAAAAGGGCAAAAAGCAATAAAAACAGTTTTAGAGAAGAAAGGAAAAATTAAAGGAAGATTAAGAAAGATTTCTACAATTTATCTTGCAGGAGAAAAAACAAAAGAGGTTTTGTACAGAGAGAATAATTGTGTGTTTAGATTTCAAATTGATAATACTTATTTTTCACCTAGATTAAGTAATGAGAGAAAAGAAATAGCTAAACAAATAAAAAAAGGAGATGAAGTTCTAGTTATGTTTGCAGGAGTTGCGCCATTACCAATTGTTATTGCTAAAAACTCAAAAGCTAAGAAGATTCTTTCAAATGAACTTAACAGAGAAGCAAACAAATATGCCCAATTAAATATTGGGTTAAATAAGGTTAATAATAGGGTTGAATTATTGCCTGGAGATATTAAAAGAGTTGCCGAGAAACTTAATAAGAAATTTGATGTGATTGCAATGCCAAGGCCACAATTAAAAGAAACTTTTTTAAAATCTGCATTTAAATTAAGTAAAAAAGGAACAAGGATATTTTATTATGATTTTTGTGCTGTGACTGAAAAAGATTCTGTTGTTGAAAAGATAAAGAAAGAAGCTAAAGAAAATAAAAAGAAAATTAAGATTTTACAAGTAAAAAATGCAGGAGAAATTGCACCATACAAAATCAGGATAAGGGTTGATTTTAAGGTGTTATAATGATCTTAACTTTTTCTCCATATCTCTTTTTGTAATGCTCATAATTTTCAAGAGAATTATCTTTCTTTAGTCTTTCCAGATTTTCCTCAAGAGAATATCCCTTGAATTGATTTTTTATCAAATCTTCTAAACTGCCATATCCCAAGTTTTTATAGATTGGTTTATCTGGATTTATTTTTTCTCCAGGAATTTTTATTATTTGCGCTACAGGAATATCTTTTCTCCCACCATATTCTCCCTTAAAAATGTGAACTTCATTTTCTCTTTTATGATTAATAACATATTTTCCTTCTGTATCTTGAAATTCAAGTGTAAAATGTAATCTATTAAAATTAAAATATTTAAGTACAAGATTTGATTTATCAAAATTAAAGTCTTTTGTTGGAAGAAGTTCTTCAATAATAAGAGTATAAGGAATATTTCTGGATGCTATTAAATATCCAGAAGCTAAATTTAGGTCCAAACAAGGATTCATAAAACAAGCTGTTCCGCTATCAAATATTTCTTTAGCAGAACGTTTTCCAAACCATTTATCAATTTCATCATTTGTCCAATAAACCTTTTTTACTTTTTTATTAATTTCAGAGACTATTTCTTTTGCAAATTCTATTCCATTTTTATTTTCTTTAAGAGATTCATTCATAAAAAGAGGGTATGTTTTTGGTTTAAAAAGATTTCTATAATCTCTTTTCAGCCTTGATTGCTGTTGGAGCTTCACCACCGTGCCAAGTAAATCTTGGACGCATCCTCATAGGATAAATCCTTTCTGAATTATCATCAAGAATTATTGCAGAACCTTTTAGAGTGGGAAGATCGTCCATATATTGTTTTATACTCTCTAAAAGATAACTTTGCATAATTTGATTTAAAGCTTGTAAATCTGGTTCAGAAGTAACTCTATGGGAAATTACAATGTCTGATTGTGTCATAACATCTCTATGAATTTGGCCTGGTTGTTGAGTTGCTAAGACTAAAGAAATTCCAGGTTGTCTACCTTCTCTTAATAATTGTACTAAAGCGTCTGTTGCAATTGTCTTTTTATTTAAGGGCAGAAATTCATGTGCTTCATCTATAAATATCCAAACTAAGGGGTCTTCTTTTTTTTCTACTTGAGATAGATAATCTAAACCAGTTGAAATTGCCTTTATTTCTTCTTTTTTTCTTGCATCCATTCTTTGATTAAAAGTTTTTCTTGAAACCAAACTTATTACTAATGCCCTAACATTAAAAGTTCCAACAGAATTATACACACTTAAATCTAAGATAGACGTGATCCCCGCAGTTACTAAATCTTTTACTTGGGTGGGTTTTTCACCCCCTTTTGCAAAAATACCCCAGGTATCTGCTGCTTCAAATAGGGCTGCTGCAGCATTTCTAGTTTCAATAGGAGTTTTTGAGTCTTTTTCTATATTAGAAATTATATCATCAATTCCAAAATTACCTTCTTCTTTTAATCTTGTTATTGTTCTCTGAATTAAAATAGAAACGGGATTAATTATATCTAATCCAAATGTTAAAACCCAATCTTCTGAATTCATTTCTGCAACATCTAGAGCAAATTTCTCGTCAACTGGAATTCCCTTTTGTAAATATGCATCATAATGTCCATATGGAACAAAAACTTTTACTGGCAAATCTTTTGGTTTTAGATTCCATTCTTGTAATAAATATTTATCTTTTTCATTTTTGTATTTCATAGTCCAAAAAATTCCCATTGTATCAAAAATTAATGAAGCGATGTTTTGACTTGCCTCTCTTGGAAGGTTTGAAAGTTCTTCAGCTATAACCCCTAAGGTATATGATTTACCCGAACCTCTTTTTCCTGCAACTAATACAACATGACTTCTTGCAACATCCATTAAAATTCTGTTGCTCATGGAAGTATATTGTCCCATTTTTACATATCCTTTACCAATGAGAATTAAACCCCTTTCTCCAAATGCTTCTTTATCAGAAACATTTCTTCCAGTTATAATATCATAACCCATTGAAAACAACCCCCTGGTTTTTTTCTATTTTCCTCAAAACACTGAACAAAGGCGACTTCTCACAATTTGTTCGTCGTAAGGGCGATTTTTTAAACTGCCTCTGATGAAAATCGCATATCATTTAACAGAATGGTTATCAATATTTTTAATTGTTTGTATAATTTTATATTAACTAATTGTACCAAAATCTTTTTAAAAGGGATTTACTACAAGAATTAATGGAAAATGAAGATTCTGCTCACTATGAACATCAAGATCATCACGAAACTTCTCACAAGAAAAGAGATATGACTGAGAAAATTAGAACTAATCCTTGGATTATGTCTACATTTGTTTTAGGTATTTTAGCAATTATATTAATTGTAGGAAGTGTATCAGGAGGAATTACAGGGAAAACTATCTCGGAAAAAGAGGCGGGAGAGCTTGTTGTTAAATTAGCCGAAAGTCAGATTGGGGATATAGAAATTTTAGATGTTTCTAAGGAGAGTGGGTTTTATAAAATTGATTAT
>Ga0268279_1000771_pt1 | contig 19510 bp, 16 predicted proteins | sample saktaG_6_FD_190142 | JGI IMG/M metagenome (GOLD analysis project Ga0268279, IMG submission 190142) | Saline water microbial communities from Sakinaw Lake, British Columbia, Canada - sak_2010_1_5_80m | ecosystem: Environmental > Aquatic > Non-marine Saline and Alkaline > Saline ...
TTTGTTAATTTAAAATCTTTTTCAGTTTGTTCTAAGGTAATGCCTTTTTTTAAAACATTTAAGATTTTTTGAGTACCGGCTTCCACTCCATAGTGTATTCTTTGGCAGCCGGTTTCCTTCATTTCTTTTAACATTTCTTTATCTACTGTATCTACCCTGGCCCTAACATCCCAATTTATTTTTAAATCCCTATTTTTTATTTCCGAGCAGATATCAATAACTCTTTGTCTCTGTATAGTAAAAGTATCATCATAGATAAATATTTCTTCAATACCTTTTTTTTTACATTCTTCCATTTCATCAACTACGTTTTTAGCAGAACGGGCCCGAAAAACTTTTCCTAAGTGGGCTCGATTACAAAAAGTGCATTTAAAAGGACAGCCCCGGCTGCTAAACATAGTTGCTACTGGATTTTTTTTAGATAAAACAGAGGAATACTTTTCATTAGAGATAAGGTTTCTGGCTGGAAAGGGCAGTTCGTTTAAATCCTGGATTAATTCTCTGGGACCGGGGTTAATAACTCTGTTACCATCCTTAAAGGCAATACCTTTAAAGTTATACAAGTTTTCAGTTTGATTAATGTTGTCTATCAGATCCTTGCTCGGTTTTTCTCCTTCTCCTAAGATCAAGTAATCAACTTCCGGGAAGTTAAGCGTTTCTTCGGGATAGATATTAACATGAGGGCCGCCTAAAACAACTTTTATATTTTGATTTACTCCTTTAATGATTTTAGCTGTTTTAAGAACGTCAATTAGGGTGAAAGTCAAAGTAGTTATTCCAACCAAATCAGGTTTCTCTTGTTCTATTTTTTTCTCTAACTGGTCATAATTTAGCTTCTCTATAAGACAGTCTAATATTTTGACTTGATGAGAAGTATTTTTTTCTAAATAAGCAGCCACATACATCAAACCTAAGGGCGGCATAATGTCTTCTTGAGCCAGAGATTCAGGCAGATTGGTTAAGATTAAGTTTTCATTAGGTGGATTAATAAGAAGGATTTTCATTCTTGATTTTTAAGAGAGTTAAAAAGCCAATAAAATATTTTTTAAAAGTGGCCCACGAATTAATGGTTTTGATGAATTTAAGAAATACTTTCGGTCGGAGATAGAACAAGACCATTGCTTTTTTCTGAAGAGATTTCAATTCCCTTAAACTTCTCCCCTTAGGTAGGTAAGGCATTTCATTTTCTGTCCAGCCGCCCCAAGTGTTATAACAATCCCAATTAAATGTTCTAATTTCTCCGGCTTCCTTGAGCGATTCAAACATAGGCGTGCCTGGATAAGGTATGGTTATGGTAAATTGGGCCCAAAGAGGGTCTAGTTTTTTTGCGAATTCTATGGTTTGAAGGCTTTCTTGACGCGTCTCCGTTGGTAAGCCAAGCATAAAAAAGCCCCTGACAGTGATACCTATTTTTTTAGTTAAGGCAAAAACTCTTTCCATATCTTCTAATTTTTCTCCTTTATTGATTAACTCTAACAGCCTCTGAACGCCGCTTTCCACGCCATAGCTTATTTGCCAGCAGCCAGCTTGGTACATTTTAGTTAATAATTCTTCATCGACTAAATCAACCCTATTTTCACAAGTCCATCGTATTTTTTTATTTAGACCTTTATCAATTATTTCCTGGCATAAAGAAAGGATAAAATTACGATTGACGCATAAACTATCAGCTTCAATATTAAATTCGGAGGTGCCGTAGTTATTGATCAACGATTCTATTTCCTGAATAATTCTTTCTTTTGAATGGTGTCGGAAGATTCTGCCAAAAGGATGAGAACAGTAGGAACAGTTAAAAGGACAGCCTCGGGCTACCATGATAGTTGGTGCGTATGATTGACTCCGAGTTCTTGAAGCGGTAAAGTTATATTTTTTTACTGGCAAGAGATGTCGAGCCGGGGAAGGAAAATTGTCCAGGTTTTTTTCAAATTCTCTTGGTTGCGTTAAAACAATTTGGCCGTTTTTTCGGTAAGCTAAACCAGCTACTTGGTCTATCTGTTTTTTGCCTTCTATGAATTGGATAAATTCAACAAGCGTTTTTTCGCCCTCTCCAATACAAACATAATCAATTGCCTCTATTTCTTCAAGAATATCTTTTGGCAGGGCGGTTGCATGGGCTCCGCCTACAATCACTTTTATTTGAGGATGGTTTTTCTTAACTGTTTCAGCAGTTCGTTTGACTTTTGAGTACATTGGGGTAAGTATGTTTATCCCGACTATATCATAGCTATCCTTGGCCAGCTCCTGCGAAATATTTTTAACACTTATTTTCAAAGCAGGACAATCCAGTATTTTAACAGGATAGTTATGGAGTTCCAAATTGGCAGCCAGATAGGCTAATCCCAAGGGATCGCTTAAGGCTCCGAAATACTTCAGATTTTTCCCATATCTGTCTTCAAGAAAGAAAGGGGGATTGATTAATAAGGTTTTTGGTTTATTCATATTATTATCTAAATTTTTTGCCCATTTTCCTAAAGAATTTTATATCTGTCATTGATGGGTCTGAAAAGTAATCTTTGTTTTTGACATCAATCTTTTTAGTTTTGACGCTTCCTTTATCAATGAGTTTGAGGGCTTCTATTAAGGCCTGGCTTTCTTCTGAAATAATTTTTTTATATAAACTATGAATAGTTTCTTGAGAATGAATCTTTATTTTTTTTTGAAGGATAATCTCTCCAGCATCTATTTTTTCGTTCATGTAGTGAACAGTAACACCTGTTTCTTTTTCTTGATTAAGTAGAACCCAAAAACCAATATTTTTTCCTCGATATTTAGGCAAAAGCGAACCATGAACATTAATACAACCAAGCGGTGTTAAAGATAAAATTTCTTTTTTAAAAACTTGAGGGCAGCCAAAAGAAATAATTATCTCTGGTTTAGATTGTGCTATTTTTTTGAGATAATTTTTATCATTAATATTATTTGTCGGAATGATTGGGATGGAAAAAAAATTAAAGATTCTTCTGGCTGAGTAGAATCTTTTTAGCTTGATTAAAAGAGATAAAGTATCCAATAATTTAAATAGAATAAATTCAGCTGTCTGAATAAAAAAGGCTTTTACCCCGTAAAGTGACAAAAGTTTTTTAAGAACTTGTCTTAACGGTGTTTTGCCGAATCGAAACAATATGGTAGCACCGACAATTTCTTTTTTCCTCTGGCTAACTAATTTTTCTAAACCAATTGGCAAGTAAAATGGTTCTTCTTGGGTGATAATGAAAATCTTCATTTTTTGTAGAAATTATATAATTTACTCATAAAGATAGATTGATAGTTATGTTTTTGGGTAAATTGAAGAAATTTTTCCAGAATCTTTAATCCATTATTTCGGTTCCGAAAATGGGTTAATCTTAGATAAAATGGCAGTCCTTTGGTTGTTCTGGTTTGTGTTAAGTTATCCAAATGGAAGTCATAGATAATAATATCGGGCCAGCCAAAAATAGAAAAACTCATTTTATAAAATAACCAGCCAAAAAGTTGTTGGTAACTTAAGGTAATCGGAATTCTGATTTTTGGAATTACCGAAAATGGCATTTCTAAAATTCCATAATTAGTCAAATAAGGAAATATTGGTTGTTTAAGATTATTAAAGAGACCGGGGCGCCAAGAAGGAAAAAGACACGAGCTATATTTAAAGTTTTCTCGAGCTAATATTTCTAGCTCTTGATTAGAGATTACTCCTTGAGGAGCGCGATAACCAAGAGGGGCTTTGTTAAAGTAAGAAACATAAGCTTGTTTGGATTTGATTACCTCTTTTATTTTTTTTTCTATTGGGAGAGGGGAATTGATGGAATGAGAGTAAGAGTGGAGCTCGAACTCAACGGGAAGATTTTTAAATTTTTTAATTATTCCAGGTTTTTCGTCTAATATTTTTCCGGTGACAAAGATATTTAATTTCATCTGGTATTTTTTCAGTAATTCCAAAAGGGGTTCAATATTTCGTTGGCTAGAGTAAGAATTTGTTCGTCCATAATCCTGTTCCAGATCCAAAGTAAGACAAAGATATTTTTGAAGCTTTTTGGTATCCGATTTCATCTTTTTTTACAAATATAGAATTGCCTAATACCTAATTCTCGAATAGGTGTGTTTTGTAATTTATTAATTATTTTTTCACCAAGTATTTTTAACCATTTTGGTCCAATAGGAATAAGTAGGGTTCCTTTGTGGAGAATGAGTTCAAAGCCAGCTATGCTTAATAGATTTTTGACTTTTTTTGAAGATAAAAACCTATGAGGGCCTTCTCCGTGATTAGCAAAAAAATATTCATATATTCTTAAGGGTAATTCAGCAGTGGCCGGCGGTAAACTCATTACTAGTAGCCCGTTTGGTTTTATGGTTCGATATAGTTCCTCTAAAAAGAATAGGGGCTTAGGCGTATGTTCAAGAGTCTCTAAGGAAAGGATATAATCAAAGTAATTATCCTCAAAAGGTAATTTACCTAAATTAGTTTCTTGGAATTTTTCTCGGGGGAATTTTTTTTGAGCAATTCCAATAAATTTAGGCGCTACTTCTAAATTAGATATTTTGATATTCGGACATTTCTGGCGCAGATACTGAATAGCTAGGCCGGTTCGTGACCAAATATTTAAGATTTTCTGACCGGGTTTTAGGTTTAAGTATTTAACAGATTCTTGGAATCTTTGTAGATGAATATCGTCAAACTGTTCATTGTTAGATTCATAAACATTAGCTACGCTGTCCCAAAAATTACGAACCTCTTCAATGGTGAAATTATTAATTATGGAATTTTTTGACAAATTTTTTATCAAGATATTGATTAAGCCATTTACTTTTTATAAATCCAGGCACCAAAGAATAAACTTTGATTAATATTTTTAGAACAAAAAGTTTAAAAGGATTTATTCTTTCTAAGGGAGCCTGCGAAGAAAAGGTATTAAAATCAATTATCTCGTCAAGATTATGTTTCCTGGGCATAGCTATTGACTCTTTTCTTTTATGACCAATGATAATGTAAGCGATAGGTGATAATACTTTAGGGATTTTAAATATTTTTCTTAATTGTTTTTTGGGAGGCAACTGACAAATCCAACAGGCGCCTAATCCTAAATAATGAGCAGATAGAAGCAGATTTTGAATGGCTGCCGCAGCGCTTTGAATATAATCAGCATATTCAGCGTTTTTAGTTCTATTATCGTAGAGGACTAAAATCCCCAAAGGAGCTTTTTTAATATTGATGGATCCTCCCATATCAACAATCTGTTGTTTTTTTCTCTGGTCGTCAACAACAATGAATCTCCATCCCTGTATATTGCAAGCAGATGGAGCATAAGTAGCCATTTCTATAATTTTTTTAATAGTTTCTTTATTAACTTCTTTTTCTTGAAATGAGCGGATACTTCTTCTGGTTTTAATAAAGGAGAAAAAATCCATAATTTTAGCTTATTTTTGCTCTCTTCTAATAGCTGAAATTTGATCAGCCAAAAGACCGAAAAAGAAGAAAAAGAGAGAAAAGATAAAAAGTAAAATTGTGGTGTCGCCAATATTCAGGCCTTTGGAAAACAGAAATATATCAAGAATAAAAGAAAAGAGGGCAAATCCGAATATCAAAATACTGACCGGTAAAAATATTCTTAAGGGAGAAAAGAGGATGATGGTTCTAAGAATAAGCATGATTGTCTTGAATCCATCATGTATTTTAACATAACTTTTACCGACTCTTTTGTTTATTTTTATAGGAATATATTTTACATTTAATGCCTCCTTAAAAAATACTAAAGTAATGGTTGTAGATAAGGAAAAACCATTGGGCAAGATATGTAAAAACTTTAAAAATAAATCTTTTTTAATTAGCCGGAAACCGGAATTTAAATCAGGAATTTTTTGCTGGACTAGATAATTGGCTATCCAGTGAAGCAATTTTCTGCCTGGTTGACGGTTGATTGGCCCTTGATAGCCAGTTCTGGCGCCAACTACCATATCATAATCTGATATATGTTTAATTAATTTTTCAATATATTGGGGATTATGTTGTCCATCGCTATCATAAAACAAAACCCAATTATATTGAGCATTTTTAACCCCGGTTTTAATAGAAGCGCCATAGCCCTTATTATAAGGATGATTAATCAGTTTAATGTTTTTAATATTCTTAAGTATTTTGTCAGTTTTGTCTGTTGAACCGTCGTTGATCACAATAATTTCGTTCTGGTATTTTTTCTCTTCAAGGTAGTTTTTTAGTTCTTCTAAAACATTACTAATTATGCCTTGCTCATTATAGGCAGGCACAATAATAGAGAATCTTAAATTTTGATAATTGAGATTTGACATTAGTTTTATTCTATCATATTGACTTGATAAATCAAGATAATCAGAGTAGAATAAAAAAGTCGGGATAATTAATAAAAAGTAGATTTTTTATGAAAAAATTAAATTTTGCTTTAGTTGGTTATGGTCGGGTAGCGGTTAAAAAACATGCTCCTATTTTGGCTAATGATTTGAAAGAGGCAGACTTGGTAGCTATTTGTGATATTAAGCCCGCCAGAGCTAAACAAGCCGCCAGTGACTATAAAATTCCTACTTATACTGACTATCACCAAATGCTCAAAGAGCATCCAGAAATCGATGTTATTAATGTCTTAACTGAAGGCGGTAACCATACTAAGCCAGTAGTTGATTTAGCTAAATATGGCAAGCATTTTGTTGTTGAAAAACCAATGGCTTTAAAAATAGAGGATGCTGATAAAATGATTGAGGTTTGCCAGAAAAACAAATGCCGTTTATTCGTGGTTATGCAGAATAGGTATAATTATCCGGTGATGAAATTAAAAGAAGCAATTGACCAGGGAAGATTTGGCAAGATTTTTATGGGGACTATTCGGGTTCGCTGGTGCCGTGACCAAAGATATTATGATATGGATGCTTGGCGGGGGACTTGGAAGTGGGATGGCGGGATTTTTGCCAGTCAGGCCAGCCACCACTTAGATTTATTAGAATGGTTAATCGGAGATGTGGAAAGTGTTTTTGTCAAGGGGATTAATGCTTTTGCTAAAATTGAAGTTGAAGATACGGGCGTAGTTGCTTTAAAGTTTAAGAACGGTGCCTTGGGAACAATTGAGGCAACTACCGCTGTTAGGCCAACCGATACAGAGGGGTCTATTAGTGTTTTAGGCGATAAGGGAATGGTTGAGATAGGTGGTTTTGCGGTTAATGAAATGAAGACATGGCAGTTTAAAAATAAGCGGCGCAGTGATGATGATGCAGTTAATAAATATCGAACTGCTCCGCCAAGTGTTTATGGCTTTGGCCATCATCGATACCTTAAAGATGTTATTAAGGCGATCAATAATAAGAAAAAAGGTTTTGTTGAAGGTCAAGACGGAAGAAAGGATTTAAATTTGACTCATGCTATTTATAAATCAATTGAAACTGGCAAAGAAATTTTTTTAGATGACAATTCCAGAAGCTCTAAATTAGGAAAATAAAAATGAAAAATAAAATAAATCTATCCGAAGTTTATTTGGACAAAGAAACAGAAAAAAAAGTTATTGAAGTTATTAATTCCGGACAGTATATTTTAAAGAATAATTGCCAAGAATTTGAAGAAAAATTCAGCAAATTTATTGGTTGCAAGTTTGGCATACTTTCAAATTCAGCTACTTCAGTAATACAATTGACTTTGATGGCTTTAGACATTGGTCCAGGAGATGAAGTTATCACCACTTCCTTAACTGCTTTTCCAACCATTGAACCGATTTTTCATGTTGGCGCCAAGCCGGTTTTTGTTGATATTGACGAAACCGGTAATATTGATACTGATTTAATTGCCAGGAAAATTACCAAAAAAACCAAAGCTATTTTGCCAGTATATTTATACGGTAATCCAATTAATTTAAAGAAAATTTTATCTTTAGTTAGGAAATATAAGTTGATTTTATTAGAAGATTCTTGTCAGGCCCATGGAGCAGAATATCAAGGTAAAAAAGTGGGTTGTTTTGGCCGGGCTGGCTTTTTTAGTTTTTATCCCTCAAAAAATATGACCTTTTTAGGCGATGGCGGTATTATGGTAACTGACGATGAGAAATTGGCTAAAAAAGTAAGAATGTTGCGCGACCATGGCCGTTCTGATAAATATATCCATCAATTAGTTGGTTTTAATATGAGGGCCAATGAGATGCAAGCCGCTATTGGATTAATCCAATTAAAGCATCTAAATAGATTTATCAGAGAACGACGGCGAGTTGCCAGATTATATAATAAGCTTTTAAATAATTTGCCGGTTTCTTTACCCATTGAGCAAGCAAATGGAAAGCATGTCTATCATATGTATGTGATTAGATTAAAAGAAAGGGATAAATTAGCTGATTATCTGCGTCAAAAAAATATTTATACTGGGATTCATTATCCAGTGCCTTGCCATTTGCAGCCAGCGGTTGTCAAAAGGCAGGGAAAAATCAGTTTGCCCAAAACAGAAAAATTCTGTAAACAAATTTTATCTTTGCCAATTTACCCTAAATTGACCGATGTTCAAGTCAGACGAGTTACTGGAGAAATGAATAATTTTTTTAAATGAGAGTCCTTTTAATTAATCCTTCTCGATTTAATGAAATTTTAGCTGACAATCCGGCTTTTATTGATGAGGAGCGGGGATTTAATCCTCCCTTAGGCTTGCTTTATTTAGCTGGTTACTTAAAAAAGAAAAGTAATCATCAGGTTTTTGGTTTAGATGCTCAAGTTGAGGGATTGGATTATAATGAACAGTTTAAACAGAGAATAGAAGAGGTTAATCCGGACTTGGTTGGTATTACCACAATGACTTTTACCTTAATCGATGTTTTGAAGACGATTAAGTTAGTTAAAGAGGCAGCTAAGAATCTCAATAAAAAAATTATTATTGTTTTAGGAGGGCCTCATGTCCATATTTTTCCTGAAGAAACAGTTAATTTGGAGGATGTTGATTTTGTGATAAAAGGGGAAGGTGAAGTCCCTTTTTTTTATTTACTAGAAGCTCTTGAGGGACGAGGTCAATTATCTGATATCAAGGGATTAGTTTATCAAAAACAAAGAGAAATTATTGATAATCCAGTTGATAATTTAATTGAAGATTTAGACGAGTTGCCTTTTCCAGATAGAGAATTATTACCGATTGAGAAATATAGTTCTATTTTGAGCGGCGGACGTATTGTAACAACTATGTTTACTTCACGAGGCTGTCCTTTTCAGTGCGCTTTTTGCGATAGGCCTCATTTGGGCAAAAAATTTAGAGCCAGAAGCGCTCAAAGCGTAATCGACGAAATAGAAGAATGTTTAAAATTAGGCATCAAAGAGATTTTAATTTATGACGATACTTTTACGGTTGACAGACAAAGGACAATTGATATCTGTGACGAAATTATTAAAAGGGGATTGAAATTTATTTGGGATATTCGAGCCAGAGTGGATACAGTAGATGAAGAAGTTTTAAAAAAACTAAAAGCAGCTGGTTGTGCTAGAATTCATTTTGGCGTTGAATCTGGCACAGAGAAAATCTTAGGGGTTTTAAATAAGGGAATTCATTTAAATCAAGTAGCAGATGCATTTAAATGGTCTAAAAAAATAGGCCTAGAAACTTTAGCTTACTTTATGATTGGTTCGCCGACTGAAACAAAAGAAGATATTGAGCAAACAATTAAATTTGCTAAGGAGATAAGACCTGATTATGCTCATATAACTATTTTAACTCCTTATCCGGCCACGGAAATTTATCGTCAGGCCTTATCTCAAGGGGTAATTAAAAATGATTATTGGCGAGAATTTGCTAAAAATCCAAAAAAGGGTGTGGTTACTCAATATTGGGAAAAGGAATTAACCAGAGAAGAATTATTTGAGCTTTTAGATAAATTTTACAAAGAGTTTTATCGGCGACCATCTTATATTTTCCAGCAATTATTAAAAATTAATTCTTTTAGTGATTTAAAGAAAAAAATTAGAGCTGGTTTAAAAATATTGAAATAGTATGAAGATATTGTTTATTAATAAATTTTTGGATAAACATACAATTTATCGGGTGCCTTTGGGTATTTTGTATCTATCATCGGTTCTTAAAAAAGCCGGTCATCAAGTTTCTATTTGTGAACCCTCAAGAGAAAATGTTTTTGAAAAAATACAAAAATTTAAACCGGATATTATAGGTTATTCTTTAAGAACCGGCTTTCATAGATACTATATTGATTTAAATAAGAAATTAAAAAAACAATTTGATTTCTTGGCAATTTTTGGCGGTCCTCACCCAACATTTTTTCCGGAAATGATTAAAGAAGAAGGAGTTGATTGCGTTGCCCAAGGCGAATGCGAATTAGCTTTAGCTGATTTGATTAATTCTTTAGAAAAAAATCAGCCATATCTAGAGACAGAAAATTTTTGGTTTAAAACCAAAAGAAAAATTTTTAAAAGTCCCTTAAGAAAATTAGAAGAGAATTTAGACAACTTATCTTTTCCAGATAGGGCTTTACTTGATAATTTTAAAGAAACGAGATTTTCCAAAATTCATAATTTTATTACTTCCAGGGGTTGTCCTTATAGCTGTAGCTATTGTTTTAACCATCAATTAAAACAAATGTATCCTGGACAGAAATATGTCAGGAGGAGAAGCGTTGATAATGTTATAGAAGAAATCAGACAAGTAGCCGCTGATTACAATTTAAAAAGAGTTCATTTTGAGGATGATACTTTTAACATAGATAAGCAGTGGATTAGAGAATTTGTTGCCAAGTATCCCAAAATTCCTTTTAAGTACAATCTTAGAGCCGATTTGGTAGATGAAGAAATAATTAAATTATTAAAAGAGGCAAATTGTCTTAGTGTTACTTTTGCTATTGAAGCAGGCAATAATAGGATTCGTAATGAAATTTTAAAAAGAAATATGACTAAGGAACAAATTATTAATTGTGCTAAATTATTGAAGAAATATAAAATAAGGTTTATTACTGAAAATATCCTTGCTAATCCTACTTCTACTTTATCAAATGATGTAGAAACATTGGATTTAAATTTGGTTTGTCAGCCAGATTATCCAACTGTTTCTTTATTACAACCTTATCCCCAGACAGAGATACTTAGAATTGCCGTGGAAAATAACCAATTTAGCGAAAAGAATATTGATAAAATTAAATCATTTTTTAAAATTTCACCTTTTGAAATTCCTAATAAAATAGAAAGAACTAATTTGCAAAGAATTTTTGCCTTGGTAGTTGCCTTTCCTTTTTTGAGAAAATGGTTAAACTTTTTAATTTATAGAAGAAACTTTACTTTTGTTTACTCATTTTTTTATAGCTTATGGAGACCTTATTGTTTGGTATTTAAGATAACGCCTCACAGGTTATCTTTAAGAGAGATATTTTGGTTAATAAGACGTTATCTAACTAGTTAAAATGAAAATTTTATTATTAAATCCACCATTTACTGATTACGGCGGATTAGAAGGACACGGCGGCAAAGCCCTGCCTTTGAATTTAGCTTATTTAGCTGGTTATTTAAGAGCCAAAAGACCAGATATAGAAATTGAAGTTTTAGATTGTGAAGGATTAGGATTGACTTATCCAAAAATTGAACAAGAAATTAAAAAGATTAATCCTGATTTAATTGGAATTACTGTGCCGACACCGGCCTTTGCCCAAGTTTTAGAAATTTGCCGAATTATTAAACAAGAAATATCAAAAGATATTATTACAGTTTTAGGTGGACCTCATCCAACTGCTTTACCCAGGGAGACTATTGCGGAAGAAGATATTGATATTTGCGTTGTTTTTGAAGGAGAAATAGCTTTTACGGAATTAATTAACGCTTTAGATAGAAAAACTTCATTAAAGGAAATTAAAGGGATATTTTTCAAAGATAAGGATGGTAATGTTATTGAAACTGAAAAAAGAGAACTTGTTAAGAATTTAGACAGTTTGCCTTTTCCTGCTAGAGAATTTTTTGATACAGATTTATATTTTCCTCCACCTACTAAAAGGGTGAGCAACAAGAAGGCGGGCAACATGATTACTTCGCGCGGTTGTCCTTATCAATGCACTTATTGTATGGCTAGTTTTATGTGGCAAAGACAAGTTAGATTTAGGAGCATTGAAAATGTTATGAAAGAAATTGAGGAATGTATTGATAAGTACAATATTAGAGAATTTAATTTTCATGATGAGCTTTTTACAGTTAATAAAAAAAGAACAATTGAATTTTGTCAGGAGGTTAAAAAAAGGAAATTAGATATTGCCTGGGTTTGTATGATTCGGGTTGATTTTGCAGATGAAGAAACTTTAAGAGAAATGAAAGAGGCGGGATGCAAGAAGATAATGTTTGGCTTTGAATCTGGTTCGCAAATGATTTTAGATAAAATGAAAAAGCGCGTTGCTTTAGAAAAAGCCGAACAAGTAGTTAGATTGGTAAAAAAAATAGGTATTAAAACAGCTGGTAATTTTATGTTTGGTAATATTGGTGAAACCGAAGAAACAATTAAACAAAGTATTCGGCTGGCTAACAAATTAAATACTGACACAATGGCTTTTTTTATTGCTAGTCCTTATCCAGGGACTGAATTTTATCAAATAGCTAAAAAAAATGGTTATTTCCGAAAAGATATTGAATGGAAGGATTTTACCTTGGTTTCAAATAATCTGTCGCCATTGAATTTACCCGGCTTGCCAGCTGAAAGAATTTTAGAATGGCAGAAAAAGGCCTATCGGCAGTATTACTTGAGACCGAAGTATGTCTTGAGTAAAATCACTGGTCTTAAAACTGTGGTTGACTTAAAAAATCTGTATAATGGCGCTAAGTTGTTTTTGAGATTAGAGAGGTAATTATTATGCCAGCTAATAGAAAAATAAAAATCTTTCTTCAGATATTAGGACCGCTAATATTTATTTATATCTTATCAAAAATAGATTACCAGATTTTATTTGAAGAGATTAAATTATTAAAATGGTATTTTTTGGTTTTGGCTGCTGGCTTAATGATTTTTGAGATTGTGGTTAGGTCTTTACGTTGGCGAACTATTTTATTGTCTTTAAATATAAATATCTCAAAGCTTAGCTCTATTAAACTACATTGGTTAGGTATTTTTATTGGTATTATCACCCCGGGTCGATTTGGTGAATTAATTAAAGTTTATTTTCTAAAAAAAAGAAGTTATAATATTTTCCGTTCTTTTTTTAGTATTATTTTAGATAGAACCATTGATATTTTAATTCTATTATTTTTTGGTTTATTAATTTTTTTCTTTTTCCTTAAAGATATTGGTATTTATATAATCCCTTTCGGGCTGATTCTTTTATTAGTCATTATTTTTATTTTCTTGTTAATCGACCAAAGAAGCTATCTTCATAAACTTTTTGGCCGATTTGTCCAAAAGATTTTACATGTTGAATTTAAAAATTACAGTCGTTTTACTTTTAGTAAATTTTGGCAGGGTATCAAGGGGCTAAAAAAGAAAGATGTAATTTATTTTTTTATCTATCTAATCGTCAGCTGGTGTCTTTATTTTTTAGTCAGATATGTTATTGCATTATCCTTGGGTCTGGATTTGTCTTTTATTAATATTAGTATAATTTCTATTTTAGTGGCCATTGTGACTATCTTACCAATTTCCATTGCTGGTTTAGGCACTCGTGAAGCAGCTGTTATTTATCTTTTTAGTTTGTTTGGTTTGAGTAAAGAGATGGCTCTTTTATTCTCTCTGTTGATTCTCACTATTGATATTCTAACTATTTCTTTTGGCTTAATTCCTTATTTGAAAGAATCAGCTTTAATTAATAAAGTTAAATCATATGAATTTAAATAATTTGGACAAGCAAATATTAAAAAATATTTCCCTTTGGCTAAAGGTGCCAATTGAAAGATTAGAAAAATTAGGTGAGGTTTCTTCTAAACACTCTCATCAATATTATGAGAATATTTTAGATTGCCAGATAACTTCTCCAATTGAAGGATTAATTAGGCGGTTGACTCATAAAATAGTTAAGTTTTTAAAAGAAAGCAACCGTTATTATATTTTGGATGCTATTAAAAGATTAAGGCAATTAAAAAGAAAGGGATTAGTTGAGATAGCCCAATGTAGATTTGTGGCTTTGGATAAAGAATTGAGAAAAAAACTGAATTTAGCGCCAATTGATTGGAATGGCAAAAAAGCAGCTATTTGTCTTTCTCATGATGTTGACAGTATTGATGATTATAAAAATAGTTCTAAGATTTTTCACCTGAACAAGAGATATGGCCTAGTCAGTACTTTTAATTTTTTAACTCATTGGGGCTATGATATTGATAGGGATTTTATAAAAGAGTTAGACAAAAATAATTTTGAAATTGGTTTACATGGTTATACTCATGATATTGCCATTGGTATCCGACCCAAGGAGAGAATTAGAAAGGAGTTATCTTGGGCTTTGGAAAAATTAGATTATCCGGTTAAGGGTTATCGAGCGCCGGCTTTTGCTGTAACTCCTCGTTTACTTAAAGTATTAAAAGAATTGGGCTTTCAATATGATAGTTCCATGAAAACAGTTAGCTGTTATGGTCAGGCCGTAGAAACCTTTTATCCTTATCGTTTTCCTTATATTGGCATTTGGGAAATTCCTTTAACTATTCAAGACGACCGAGTTTTTCGTGATTTGAATTTAAGTAACGAGGAAGGATTAGGGGTGATTAAAGAATTAACCCAAAGGGTGATTGATATTGGTGGAGTCATAGTTATTAACAACCACCCTAAATTGATTGTGGCTAAAATGTATTATTATGAAGAATTATTAAAATGGATTAGCGGTCTGGATAATATTTGGGTAACCACTACTGGCCAGGTGATTGATTTTATGGAACAAAGAGAGAAAAATTTAAATGAGGCAAAATAAAAAAATTATTACTATTATCCCAGTTTATAATGAAAGAGAAAAAGCCGCTCAAGTAGTTAAAAAATTTCCAGCTGGTTTGGTTAATAAAATTTTAGTGGTTAATGATGGTTCAGGGGATAATACTCGTCAGGTGGTTGAAGCGACTGGTCGAGCCACTATTTTGCACAACAAGAATAGACAAGGGATTGGCTTTGCTATTCGGCAAGGTTTAGAATATGCTTTAAAGAATAATTATGACATTGTTGTGGTTATGGCTGGTAATGGCAAAGATAATCCTCAAGAAATTCCTAAATTAATTAAGCCGATTATTGAAGATGATTATGATTATATTCAGGGCTCGCGATATTTGAAAGGCGGTCACTACGGTAAGATGCCTTTGCAGCGACTAATTATGACTAAAGTTTATTCTTTTTTTATCCGTCTGCTTTACGGCCAAAAAATAACTGACGGTACTAATGGTTTCCGGGCTTATAAAACTAGTATCTTGAGAGATAAAAGAATCAATTTGTATCAAGATTGGTTAAGAGAGCCATTGGAGTATTATTTGTCAATTAAGGCTTTACTTTTAGGTTATCGGGTTATCGAAGTACCGGTAACAAAATTATATCCTCAAGGAGTCGGCTACAAAGAATATACTAAAGTTAAACCATTTTCCGGCTGGTTAAAACGACTGATGCCCCTTTTTTTATTGCGTTTGGGGATAAAAAAATGACCATTTTCTCCAAATCTTTGATTTGATAAGAAAATAGTCATCTTGAGAAACAAGACGATTGAGGATCCCTTCTAATTAGGGACAGTCCCTTAATGGAGACTGTTCCTAATTTTCTTTGCGGCTACTTTTTATAAGGAAAGAGCTTTTTATCAAACTTGCAGACAATTTCGTCTGTTTTTTTGATAATTCTGGCTGGGTTGCCGGCAACAACTGTTCCCTTGGGAACTTCTTTAATAACATTTGCCCCGGCTCCAATAATTGCATAATCGCCAATTTTGACAAAAGGACAAATAATGGCGTTAATACCAATTTTGACTTCTTTGCCAATTGTCGGCGCGCCATCTCTTTCACATTTATCTTTGTCCGGACAATTATACCTTTTAGGATGAATCATGTTGGCGGTTTTAACGCCTGGGCCAATCCAGGTATTTTTGCCTATTTTCATCCATTCGGCCAGTTCAATCAAGGAATGAAGTATAACCCCGTTAGCTAATTGACATCCTTTTAAAACAACACAGTTGCTGCCAATAACTACATTATCGCCAAAAGTATTATCTGGTCCGATTTTGGCTCCGTCTCCGGTCTGGAAATTTTTGCCAGCTTTAGTTCCAGCATAGATAACAGTTCCAGAGCGAATGATTGAATTATCTCCGATAACAGTTTTTTTTTCATCTTTGCCAGCTGGCTTTCCAATGACACAAAAATCTTCTATCTGACAATTCTTACCTAATTTAACATTAGGAAAAATTACTGCGTTCTTACTAATCTTTTCCATCTCTTATTCCTCCTTTCCTTTATTTTTTAAATAACTTCTGTATTATTATCTGAATTAACACACTAAATTGAAATTGTCAAGATTACCGACCTCCTCCCATTAAAACAATTTTAATCGTTCTTAGAAGGATACTTAAGTCCAGGATAAAAGAGCGGTGTTTAATGTAGTAAAGTTCGTATTGGAGTTTTTCAATGCTGTCTTGGACTGAAGCGCCATAATGGAAATTAACTTGGGCCCAGCCGGTTAAGCCGGGTTTGACAATATGGCGGATTTGGTAATAGGGAATTTCTTTTTCTAATTGCTGGACGAATTCAATTCTTTCTGGCCGGGGGCCGATAAAACTCATCTGGCCGATAAAAACATTCCACATTTGCGGTAATTCGTCTAAGCGGGTTTTGCGTAGAAAATTACCGACTCGGGTAATCCGATGGTCTTGCTGATCAGCCCACTGGGCGCCGTTTTTTTCCGCTTCTTCAATCATGGAACGGAATTTAATCACTTTAAAAATCTGGCCATCCTGACTGATTCTTCTTTGTTTGTAAAAAATAGCTCCCTGGCTGTCTATTTTTATAGCCAAGATAATTAAGGGATAGAAAACTAAACTAATTAGGCCGAAAACAAAGGCAGCTAACATATCAAAAATTCTTTTAAAGGCCTCGTAAAAGTTCTTTTGGCTTTCAGTTAAATTTTCCAAAAACCAGATTTCGCCGATGCTGGAAATAGGTACCTTGCCTAATATTTTTTCATAAAAAGAAGGCAAGTCACCAAAGCTGATTTTTAAAGGCAGACACTGATATAAACTCTGGACTAATTTTGAGTCATAATGAGGGTCAATAGCCGTGATAATTGTTTTAATATTTTTTTGGGTAGCCATTTCCAGTAAATCAAAAGGCGTTTGAATATCTTGGGGTCTGATTTGATTGATTATCCGATAACCTAATTGAGGGTTATTTTTGACAATTTGATTTATATGTTTAGTTTCTTTGTTTTTGTCATCCCGACCAATAATTAAAACATTATTAATTAGGGTTGAGGTCTTGAGTAAATGATTATAAACTTGCCGCCAGCCGGAAAAAAGCAGAGTGAAGATAGCTAAATCTAAAAATAAATTTGTTTTGGGGGCAATGCCAAAATAGGGAATAAAATAGAAGAAAGCAACGGCTAAGCCGACATTAATCATTAAGCCGCGGAGTAAAGTAGAATAGAAATTGATATTGTTTCTGGCTAAAGTCAATTCGTAAAGCCCGGCGATATAGAAGATAACCAACCAGAAGAAATAGATAATCGTAAAAGGCCAAAAATGTTGCTGCCAGCGATTAAAATCAAAATTTGCCCCATAGCGAATGAGTAGGGTTAGCCAAAGGGATAAGTATAAAATAAGGATATCACCGAGTAGTAAGATAATTTTTTTAAGATTAGGCATTAGCTTTATTCTATCATCTTGGCTTGATAAATCAAGATAAATAGAGTAAAATAAATAAAAAAACTAATGAAAAAAATTACAAATTACAAATTACAAATTACAAGTTTTTTAATCTTAGGAGGTTTTTTTGTTTGTTTTAGCAATGTTCAGGCGGCTACCTTAGACGAACAGGTCAATTTCTATGTTGATGTTGGTTATGACGCCCTTGACCGCAGCCAATTGCCGGCTACTTTGCGAGTTATCGGCGAGAACATTTATTTTTATGTGGAAAATGATTATTGGAATAAATTGAATGGCCCTTATAGAAATTCATTAAGAGAAACATTAGAAGATTTAGCTGATGATTTTGACCAGGTTATTTATCCTAAAGAAAGAGCTGCTTTTGGTTCCGAATGGAATCCGGGCATTGATAATGATAAAAGAATTACTGTTTTAATTACTCAATTAGTTAATGATGCTGGTGGTTATTTTAACACTTATGACGAGTATCCTCGTTCGCAAATTTCTAATTCTAACGAAAGAGAAATGGTTTATCTCAACTCGGCTAATATTTTTAGTGATAAAAATAAAGCTCTCTTAGCTCATGAATTTCAGCATTTAATTTCTTTTTACCAAAAGACCGTTTTATACGGTCTAGAAGAAGAAGTTTGGCTTAATGAAGCCCGTTCAGAATATGCGCCGACAATTTGCGGCTATAATGATATTTATTCGGGCAGTTATTTAGCTGACCGGGTAGATGCTTTTTTAGATGAGTCCTCTGATTCTTTGACTGAATGGAAAAATAAAGTAGCTGATTATGGAGTGGCTAGTTTGTTTTTGCATTATTTAGTTGACCATTATGGCCTGGAAATTTTAACTCGGATGACTTTAAATGGTCAAGTTGGCATAGCCAGCATTAATCAGGCCTTGGCTGATTTGGGTTATACTGAATCATTTGCTGATATTTTTGCTGATTGGGCCGTGGCTAATTATCTTAATGATTGTCAGATTAGTGACCCTTCGACGGACTCAGAGAATAAATATTGCTATCTTAATGATAACTTAACTTACTATCGCCTTCATACTGATTATTCAGCCAGCTATAGCGGCTTTCCCAATCTGATTGTTTCCCGGAGCAGTTCCGTTAAAGATTGGGCGCCTTATTGGTATCGCTTTAGGCAAGGAACTACTCAATCGACCGAGCGAGATACTCTCAAATTAGAATTTGTTGGTTCAGCTTTTCGAGGGGACTTTCAGGTGCCTTATATTGTCACTGACCAAAATAACCAGACCACGGTTCAATTTATTTCCTTAGATAATCAGCAAGAAGGTATTGTTTATATTCCTAATTTCACCAGTTTAAATAAGTCAGTCATTATGATTCCTTTTAATCAGTATAAGAAAAGCGGTTTTGGCAGTAACGAACCATTAAGCTCGTTTTCTTTTACTGCTTCCAGCGTGGCCGCCACCCCGCCAGTAATTAGCCAGCTTTGGCCGAGTAGCGGTTCAATCAATGGTGGTTTAGAGGTAACTATTCAGGGAGAAAATCTGTCAACGGTTAATCAAATTATTTTTGGTCAGACAATTATAACTGATTTTGACCTCATTAATAATCAAACAATAAGTTTTATCAGTCCGGCTCATTCATCTGATTTAGTAGATATCGTTTTGACTAATACTGATGGAGAAAAAACTACTTTAGCCAATGCTTTTACTTATTCAAAAAGCTATCCCGAAGGCAGTTTAATCCGAGCCAGCGGAGATTATAAGGTTTATATTATTAAAAACAATTATCG